>Ga0210064_1000062_pt1 | contig 48557 bp, 39 predicted proteins | sample Muzzi_CordC_D2_FD_185531 | JGI IMG/M metagenome (GOLD analysis project Ga0210064, IMG submission 185531) | Wetland microbial communities from San Francisco Bay, California, USA, that impact long-term carbon sequestration - Muzzi_CordC_D2 (SPAdes) | ecosystem: Environmental > Aquatic > Marine >... | reverse complement strand
ATGTGGGTTACGGCGAGGGCGGAGTGCTCACCGAGGCGGTGCGCCGACGGCCATACAGCGTGGTTCTGCTGGATGAAGTGGAAAAAGCCCACCCCGACGTGATGGAGCTTTTCTACCAGATCTTCGACAAGGGCAGACTGGAAGACGGTGAAGGTCGCCAGATCGATTTTAAGAACACGGTCCTTATTCTCACCTCCAACCTGGGGACCGACACCATAATGAAAGTCTGCGCCGACGAGGAGACCATGCCCGATGCGCCTGCCCTGGCCGAAATGCTGCGCCCTGAGCTGCTCAAGCACTTTAAGCCGGCTTTCATGGGCCGCCTCAAGGTAGTTCCCTATTATCCGATCAGTGATCAGGTGATGCGTCTGATCGTCCGGCTCAAGCTGGACCGCATTGCCCAGCGTATGCAGGAAAATCGCAAGGTCGCTTTCATCTATGACCAGGAGCTGATCGAGTCCGTCGCCGCGCGCTGCACGGAAGTAGAAAGCGGCGCAAGGAATGTCGACCATATTCTGACGAATACCCTCCTGCCGGAATTGAGCCGGGAATTGTTGAGTCGAATGGCGGCCGATGAGCAGATCAAGCAGGTCCGGATCGGGTTGGACGGGCAGGGGTTTAAATACGAAATAAGTTAGCTGTTAAGCTCGTGAGTTCGTAACCTCATTAGGCTGACCAGTCAACTGCGGATGATATTCATTTTTTAACTTATGCGCTCAATAGCTTTGAGGGAGCAGCACTCACTGGAGGGGTCAATGAGAGGGGTTTATGTGGCCGCAAGTCGTCCAACTCACTGTTCCGTCTGCAGCAGGCCACTGTCGTTTCACCAGCAGTGGGCCGGCGACATCTGTGATGACTGGCGCTGCCGCTGGACCAGGCTCGACAGAGCGATGGAAGCCCACCGGCGGGAGGCGGCTCGTGAGCTCGGTGTGAGGCAGCCGGAAGTCTTTCGTCCCCTGGTGGTGCCGAATCGTCCGGGCTCAATCGAAGACTTGCCCGCCAAGCGGCGGGCGGACCATCTAAAATTCCTTATCGAGCTTTCGATGCTGGCAGCTCAAGACAGAGTCGGCGGCGAGAAACCCGGCAGCGATCGTCCGCATCCGGACAGCAGACCTCGGGAAGCGCTGGCCGCTGCCGTGTGTGCGGTCTGTGGGGGTGCTTGCTGCCACCGGGCCGGAGACCACGCATTTCTCGACGCGGCGGTCATTGCTCGCTTCCCGGCCGTGAATGGCATTATGGATCCTTCGAACATTGCAGATACTTATGCTGCGCATTTACCTGCGCGGTCGTTTGCCGGCTCCTGCGTTTACCATACCTTTGCCGGCTGTGGCTTGCCCCGATACCTGCGAGCTGATATCTGCAATGTCTACCGCTGCAGCGGTTTAAAGCAGGCGGAAGGCTGGGCTCGCAGCGACGGCACCACCCATGTCTACGTGGTAGTGCGCGAGGACAACAGAATCAAGCGGAGCGCCTTTATTCAAGCTGATAAAATTCGGCACTATCCCCCCACGGATGCCTTACCGGGATCAAAACGAACGCCATATATAAAACTAATTCGGTAAGATGCAATTATAGATAGCGAAGGTTACTTCACATGACTGAGGTCAATCATGATCTAAAAGAAGATACTCTGGAATTGTCGGCTGAGCTGACCGTAGACCAGGCGATCGAGCTGGCCAAGGGACTTCAGCAGCGGCTCGCGTTGGAGGAGGCCGAGACGATCTACCGGCGGATTCTGGCACACCTGCCCGAGCACCCGGATGCCTTGCATTTTTTAGGCCTGCTGCAGTATCAGCGCGGCCGGCCGGAGGAGGCGGTGCGAATCATTTCAGAGGCCCTTCGGATTGCTCCCGACTATGTTGACGCCTGCAACAACCTGGGCAACATTTACCGTGAACAGGAGCGTTTGTATGAAGCCGAGTCCTGTTACCGGCGGGTTATCGAGCTGACCCCCCGAAATGCCGGAGCATACAACAATCTGGGAACCGTGCTGCGAGCAAGGGGACTGCTCTCAGATGCAGCCGCGGCCTACCAGAAAGCCATCGATCTTGAGCCGAATTTTCCTAATCCCTTCGAAAACATGGGCAACCTGCTGAGCCGGCAGGGCAAGGTTACCGAGGCCGTGGCCCATTACAGCCAGGCCATTGTCTTAAATCCCGACCATCCGGGCTGTAAAAAAATGCTGGGCGTTGCACTATCCTGCCTTGGCCGGGCGGAGGAGGCAGCCGGCGTTTTTCGGGAGTGGGCCGAAAAAGAGCCCGATAATCCAGTGGCGCAGCACCTGCTCGCCGCCTGTTCGGGCAAAGATGTCCCGCAACGCGCGGCCGACGCTTATGTCAGGCAGGTGTTCGACAACTTCGCGGAGCGCTTCGAAGAACGGTTGGAAAGCCTGGAATATCAGGCACCGGAGTTGGTCGCCGGGGCCGTCGCCGAAATTTACCCGGAGCCGGCAGGCGATCTTGATTTTCTCGACGCCGGCTGTGGGACCGGATTGTGCGGCCGACTGCTGCGGCCCTATGCTCGCTGGCTGGAAGGTGTAGATTTATCTCCCGGGATGATGTCGCGTGCAAATTCAACCGGGTGCTACGATGCCTTGGAGGAGGCCGAGCTGACGGACTTTATCGGCTCCCGCAAAGATGCTTACGACATAATCGTGTCGGCCGACACGCTGTGCTATTTCGGTGACCTGAGCGCGGTAATGGCCGCTGTGGCTGAAGCTCTGCGACCCGGCGGGTTTTTCATATTTACCGTCGAACACGGTGGGGATGGCGATGACACCATGCCTGCCGGATTCCGTCTCAACCCGTTAGGCCGATACTGCCACCAGAAGAACTACGTCAATCGGGTAGTTGTCGAAGCCGGCATGCAAATCAAAAGTGTGGTGCACGGTGTGCTGCGTCAAGAGATGGGATCGCCGGTCGCCGGGCTGGTGGTGACAGCTGTTGTAGAAGGTGTGAACGGATAGAGGAACGGGAAAGACTATAGTATGGGTTTCAGGTGAGATTTCAGGTGTCAGCGATCGTATTTCAGATGGGTAAAATGATCGCCGATCAATGAAATTTGGCGACAGCCATGCAAGTTGTAAGTTGTTAGTTGTTAGTTGTCAGGTGGAAAAATTATGGACCTCCCGCAAAAGAATAAAGCTGGCAATACCATAGCCCGGGACACGGCTGCTGCGCCGTCAGGTCCACCTTATAGCCAGGTGGTTCTTACCGCCGATGAAGCCCTGGAGGTTGCGCTTCAACTGCATCGGCACGGATCTTTGGACCCGGCTGAGAATCTTTACCGAAAAGTCATCGCAGCCGCACCCGAAAACCTGAACGCCTTGCACTACCTGGGTGTCCTCTGCCATCAGCAGAACCGGCATGCCGAAGCGGCTGAATCGATCCGGCACATCATTGACCTCGATCCGCAGAATGCCGATGCCCACAACAATCTGGGCAACGTACTGGAAGGACTGGGAAAATATTCCGAAGCGGAGGTCTACTACCGAAAGGCGATTGAACTTCGGCCCGGCCATGATCCCGCGTGCAACAACCTGGGCGTGATCCTGATGGCTCAAAGAAGGGTAGCCGAGGCGTTGGATGCTTACCGTCGGGCAGTTGCTCTGGCGCCGGAGTCGGCCGACTACCGCTATAACATGGGCAATGCGTTGCGCAAGTCAGGGGAAATCGGAGAAGCCGTCGACGCCTATCAAAAAGCCGTTGATTTGAATCCCGATCACACCGGAGCGCGCCAGGGACTTGCCCGAACCCTGCTCGAGGCCGGCCGACATGATGAAGCCGCTGAAGTCTTCGAGGAATGGCTGCGCAAGGAGCCGGGCAACCCGGTTATCCTCTACCTGCAGGCAGCCTGCCTGGGCGAAAGGGTGCCAGACCGTGCCCCGGATGCTTATGTCCAGCAGGTTTTCGACGACCTGGCCGACAGTTTCGACGCCCACCTGGTGGATAACCTTGACTACCGGGCACCGGGTCTGGTTACTGAGGCCCTCTCTGCGGTGCTCCCCTCGCCGAATGCCAACTTCGACATCCTGGATGCGGGATGCGGCACCGGCCTTTGCGGTCCGCTCCTCCGGCCGTATGCCCGCAGACTTGTGGGCGTTGACCTGTCCGCCAAAATGTTGACCAAAGCAGCAGGGCGTAAGATTTACAATAATCTGGTAAAATACGAATTGACCGAATATTTAGGTCATCAAAACGAAGCCTTCGACGTCATCGCGTCAGCGGATACCCTTTGCTACTTCGGCACCCTGGGGCCCGTTTTGCAGGCCTCCGCCAAAGCCTTGAAGCCGGGCGGTCTCCTGGCCTTCACGCTCGAAGATGTTGGGAATGGGGCATCAGAATTCAAACTCAATCCGCATGGACGATATTCACACACCAGGTCATATGTGGAGAGCGCTTTGAACGAATCAGGGCTTGCCGTCACTTCGTTTATGTCCGTGGTTTTACGAAATGAGGGTAAGAAACCGGTGGTGGGGCATCTGGTAGTGGTGAAGAAGGTTGATAAGAATAAGGAGATAATGGGTAAAGGCACCAACTTCTCTACCCAAGGAGGGACATCATGGCTGCCAAACAGGATGTAATAGACTACGTAAATGACAAGTTTAAGACCAGAGCCGGTTTACTTGATGCACTTCTTTCAATGTTGAACGCATGCGATGACCAGGGAATGGTTCAGCATTTGAGAAAGGCCTACATCGACAACAATCCGGAGGTTGAATTTACGGAGAATGATGAGGTCGCATCAGGCGCCAACTATGATTCGAACAACAACAAGATCACCATAAGACCCGGTGGCAGCAACCTCGACCTGGCCGACAATCTGATCTTCGAGTCGTTTAACTGCACCCATCGCCAAGACTATAAGGATCTTAGCAGTCGCTTCAACCAGAATACTTTTCCTCCGATGCTCTTTCTAGACTACGGCAAAGAGATGTCCCGGATAGAAGGGATGGTTGTTTATAAATACGTATCACTGCTTCGCGAGATCCAGAAGAACATATCTCAGGATGCGCCGTTAACCAATGGCGCCCGTCGGGCCCTTCGATCGAACGCCGAAGTGTCTCATGAAGCACAGTTGATCTCTCGCATGCAGTGGACGCCTCACGACCCCAGCGGAACCGGCGACTGGCGCTTTCCAACCCCGGAACACTACGCATTCCGCAAGGTGATGGCATTGACCGTGAGCCAGGCCTGGTACCGGATCAAGTATCTAATTGTAATGAGTGGGGGAGGGAACGCCATCGGACACTACAATACTTTGGACTACAACATGAGATTTCAGAAATGGTTTCAAGGAATATGGTCTAACCTTCAAAATGAATCCAAGCCGACAGCGTTTATAGAGAGCTGCGGAGAAGCCAACCGGGTCTTCAAAAATAAGATGGGGGCCAATTGGCGAGAAATAACGCTGGCGGACTATCAGTTTTCAACCGCATTGGAGTTGGAAGCGCGGAGGCTGCAGAAGCGCGCCTCCCTCACCAAGGCACCCGATGTATAGTGGGATTATGTGCAATCAATAACTGGAGATAACTCGTTCGAATTAATACGAGACGAAATTTATTATCATGCTTTAAACTGGAGGCTGCCAAAATGAAATTCGGATTAATTGATGCCTGCGATCTTGTCGGTTTTCCCTATTCACACGGGAGCGCCTTTCAGGAGGTCGCCGACCGCACCAATAACATTATTTTATCGCGGGCTCCCGGCATTTATGCCACGGGACTTATCGAAGAGAACTATGCCTCCAAAAGCTTTTACAACAAGGCCAAGTCCTGTGATTGGGGCCCCATGGCCGGATTCGTTCTGGCAGATCCGCGCTTCACCAAACGCGTCAGACTGGAGGGCGGCTTCGCCAAACAGGAGGCCGATCTTATCAAGGCTTTTCAATTCGGCGCCTCAACGATCTTTCTGTTTATCAGCGATTTCAGACGAATGTGGCTGATCGCCAGGGGATTGATCCAGGAAATTGCCCGAACCGGTGCGGACGACATCACCTATCGTGCGGTTGGAGGCCGCGTGCCGCATTTTGCCCATGGTTTCGAATTTCATCTGCTGCGACTCGCCGGCGTTCCCGGTGCAACAGAACCGCTCTGGATGGTGCAATATCGCGACGCTTCCAATGAATGGCGACCCGTCGAGGCAGCGGTGGATCGTGACTGCCCGGGTGCGGTTAAGGGGACCTACCGAAGCGCAACAACGGGTGACTATGACCTGTTTGCAGTATGGCCGAGTAAACAGAGCTTTGACCAGGGAGCAGCAATCGGATTAGACCGAAGACCGGTGGAACCTTTCACGTTATTTCAGCTCGCAAACAGTGTCGCAGACCCGGCGCTAAAAAGGGCCATCAACGAAAATGTAGATGCCCTGGAAAGCCCGGGTCGCGGAAATATTACATTGCGTATCGAAGATACGGCCGTCCGACTGAATGCCGCTTTAGCCAGAAGGGGGTATACGGGCGGCAACATGGTGCACCACAGTGACGAAGGCGGGCGACCCTTTATCGATGATATAGATTTGCCGATCATTGCCTTTTTCCCGAATAACGCCACCAGCCCTTTCGGCATAGAAAGCCTGTTCGACCTCAGTGTATTTATTCGTGTTGCTCACCAGTCTAACTATGTGACCATCGTCAACCCGGCCTGGAGCGCCGATATTATCGCGGCTCACAACGCCATTGGGCATTGAAAAAAGGACAAAACTCGGATAATGATTTACTGTGTGGATGCAGAATAGAAGTTCCACCCCCTGAACCGAGCCGCTCATTTTAGAAATGAGGTTCCAAAATGGCAAAACCCATCTCATTTGGAGAGCTTGATTTCAAGATCGTCGCGTCCATGGATGAAACCCGGCAAATTTTAGAACCCGATACGCCCTTTCGCATTCTTATTCTGGGCGATTTCAGCGGCCGTGAGAACCGCCAAGTCTTTGAAAGCGGTGCCGCATTAACAGGTCGTCGTGCCGTTGAGGTGGATCGGGACAACCTGGATGAAGTGATGGCACGAATGCAGCCCGAGATTCGGCTGCAATTTACGGGCTCTGAAAATGATGCTATGACGATCCGCTTTGCCGAGCTGGACGATTTTCATCCTGACCGGCTTTACCAGCAGCTCGAAATATTCGAGGCCATTAGAGAGATTCGCCGCAAGCTCGATAATCCCCGAAACTTTAAGGAAGCCGCAAAAGAAATCCGGAGCTGGTCCGAATCGGAGGCCGCTGCAATCCAGGAACCACCGAAAGAATCACCAACACCTGCACCCGATGTCGGTGAAATTGAGAAGTCCGCTTTACTCGACCAGATTATTGAAGGTGCTCAGGGTCGACCCCCGGAAGCCCCTCCGTCTTCGGACGCATCGGAATGGAGCCGGTTCCTGAGAAAAATCGTCCAGCCCCACCTCGTACCCGACCAGGATCCCCGCCAATTGGAGTTGGAGGATACAATTTATGCAGCTGCAAGCGAGATGATGCGGATAATTTTACATCATCCGAATTATCAGGCCCTCGAATCAGCCTGGCGGGGGCTGGATTTCCTTGTATCCAGACTGGAAACCGACGGCCGGCTCAAGCTGTATGTGCTCGACCTCTCAAAGTCCGAGCTGGCAGCCGACCTGAACGACGCCAATGATTTGCGGAACACCGGTATATACAAAATCCTGGTGGAGCAAACGATCGGGATCGCCGGTGGAGAACCGTGGGCGGTAATCGGCGGCAACTATACCTTCAGGCAAACCCGGGAAGACGCTGAACTGCTGGGACGTATGGCGAAGATCGCAGCGGCAGCCGGCGCACCCTTTATCGCGGCAGCCGATCTAAATCTTCTGGGCTGCGATTCATTGGCCAAAAGCCCCGATCCGGATGATTGGCGGTCAACCATGGATGAACACGAACGGGCGGTCTGGCAGGCATTGCACAAATTACCCGAAGCCGCTTATCTGGGTCTGGCCCTGCCGCGGTTTTTATTGCGCCTGCCATATGGAGCGGACACCGATCCCCTGGAACAATTTGAATTCGAAGAAATGGCTGAAAAACCGGAACACGAAAATTACCTGTGGGGAAATCCCTGCTTTGCCTGCATCTGCCTGCTGGGCCAGTACTTCAGTGCGGACGGCTGGAACCTTCAAACCGACGCCGGAGGCGACATCGATAATCTGCCATTGCACGTATACCGGGAAGCGGACGAAATCCGCATTAAACCCTGTGCCGAAGCCTTGCTGACCGAGCGCGCCGCCGAAATAATCATGAACTCGGGCTTTATGCCGCTGCTGTCTTTTCGAGAGCAGGATCACATTCGGCTGGCCCGTTTTCAATCCCAGGCCCTGCCGCCGACGCGTCTGGCCGGAAGGTGGGGCTAGGAATGAAAATTGAAGATTGAATATTTGAGGAATTCTGTCGTTCTTAATTGTCTAACAAATATAGAATGCTTATTTTTGAAAATCAAACGATCTAAATTGATCCCATGAAATATACGCAGTATCAGCGAAGCGAATTTCATTAGGACCATCAAAACGTTTAAATATCATGACACATCCTTATTTAGAATTGATCGATGAAAATCAGCAGGTGCAGCGGATAGAGATAGTTGACAGGATCTGTATGGGGCGGACCTGCAAGGGAATCGACCCTCAGAAGCGGATTCTGCTGGAGTTTCCTCTGGTGTCCAGAAATCATGCCGAGATCAGCTATACCGCAGGACGTCTCCAAATTATCGATAACAGTAGTAACGGTACCTGGGTCAACGATGTGCGGATGGCGGCCGGATCAACCAAAGCGCTTTCAGACGGGGATACCATTCGCATCGGTTATTCGCTAATGCGGGTCGTCTATCCCAAAGTTTCCGAAGCTGCTAAACAAAACCATACTTCAACAGAATTGACAATAGTTTCCACGCTGGAAGAAGTGGTCACCAGTCTGGTGGCAGATATGCGAGGATTTTCGTCCTATTGCCAAACACATTCCTCGGCCGATGTCTACGGCATGATTAATGAGATATTTGATCAGTTTAGCAGAAATATTGAAGATTTCAAAGGTACTGTCAAAGACTATGCCGGTGATTCCGTCCTTGCCTTCTGGGAACATCAATTCGAGGAACCTACCAGACAGGCCGTATTGGCGTGTCTGGCAGCCATTCAACAGATGTTAAGCTTTAATAAAACCCAGGTTGAACTTTCCGGGAAATATTTTGATGTTGAAAGCCTGCGGATGGGATGGGGAATCGCCACCGGACCGGTGACTCTCGCTCGCTATGGTTCACGCACCGCGGATCTGGCAATGGTCGGCGACTGCATCAATCTGGCGAGCAGGTTATCCGGTATGGCCAACAAGGACATTCCTGAAAATATACTTGTCTGCTCCCATACAGCCGAGCTTGTCGGAGACAGGATTGAATTAAAGGACTTGGGAATGCATTCTATCACGGGTCGGCAAGGCAAGGAACACATTTATGCACTATTAACAGCGTCATAAGTCAACGACTCGGAATTTCTACAACTGGTTGATTGATGGAGTATTTCTGAGGCATGCGTATTTGCCTCAATTCTGGAATAATGGAATACTGGAATGATGGAATACTGGGAGTGGCGGACTTAGATCTATTTTTATATGGACGGCATGGATCAGAAAATAACATCAGATCATTATCCGCTTTTGAACCGCTATATTCAATATTCCATTTTTCCACTATTCCATGGGTTATTTGAAAGTAATTATTCAACCAATCAACTAATCAACCAATTAACGATATCTGAATTTGCGGCTAAGTTATTAATTCAGTTGACATTAAACGTTCGTGCTGGTATTCAACTGCTTGAATTCTCACTGTATACGAAATATGATACCGACTTATTGCCTCTTGGACTTCAGTCGCAGCATTCACCCGAACCTTGAATCGAAAGTGAACATCTTGGTTGTCTGACCGTAAAATAATCAACTCCATAAAAAAGGTTGAGATCAATGCCTTACACTCAGGAGAACCGATTTATTGCAATTGAGACCCCGCTGGGCAAAGATGAACTCCTTTTGGCGGGCTTCAGGGGTAGCGAAGGTATTTCATCCCTTTTTCATTATGATCTGAAACTTCTTTCCGAAAATCACAATGTGGTTTTCGAAAATATCATCGGCCAAAACGTTACCATCTCCATGATACTGAATGACGGCTCCCAGCGGTTTTTCAACGGCATCATTTCGAGCTTTTGCCAGGAGAGGGGCGGTGCCTTATCCGGATCGAATGAGGATCTTGCCTATTATACTGCCGAAATGGTACCCTGGTTTTGGCTGCTGACTCGAACTGCGAATTCCCGGATTTTTCAGCAGCTTTCGGTGCCGGATATCGTTGAAAAAATTTTCCAGGACAAAGGGATTTTGGATTATAAGCTCTCCCTGCACGAAACCTACGAAAAGCGTGACTACTGCGTTCAATACCGTGAAACCGATTTCAATTTCATCTCACGCCTTCTGGAAGACGAAGGCATCTGCTACTTCTTTAATCACGAAAAAGGCAAACATACCCTGGTGATGGCGGATACCGTCGAAGATTTCAAACCCTGTCCGAAGCAGGATGTTGCTAAATACCAGTTGACGACCGGCGGCTGGCTCGATGAAGATGTGATTTCCGGATTCGAGAAGCGCCAGAAGATCACGGCCAGCAAATACACTCACACCGACTACAACTTCAAAACTCCGTCCACAGATCTGAAAGTGGAGGTTGCCAGCCAGCAGGCGATCGCGCCCAAGGAACTGGAGATTTATGATTATCCTGGAGACTACGACAAGCGTGCACTCGGAGAAAAGCGCAGCAATTTGCGCATCCAGGAGGAGGAGATCAAAATTACCACAATTACCGGGTCAAGCAACTGCCGGGCTTTTACCAGCGGGTATCGATTCAATCTTGACGGCTATTTTCGGGAGGATATGAATAAGAAGGCGTTCGTACTGGCCTACCTCGAACACACGGCCAATGAAGAGGAGTCTTACCTGTCGGGTTCCGGCAACGGTGAATTTGCCTATGTGAATCACTTTACCTGCACGCCCTTTGATGTACCGTATCGATCCCCCAGAATAACTCCCAAGCCGGTCATGCAGGGTACCCAGACAGCGATCGTCACCGGACCGTCCGGCGAAGAAATTTACACCGATGAGCATGGGCGGGTCAAAGTTCAGTTCCACTGGGACCGCGAGGGAAAAAAAGACGACAAAAGCTCCTGTTGGGTTCGCGTCAGCCAGGCTTGGGCCGGCGCCGGCTGGGGGGCAGTGTATATTCCCCGTATCGGGCAGGAAGTGATTGTCGATTTTCTCGAAGGCGATCCGGATAAACCTATCATCATCGGCCGGGTCTATCACGGCACTAACAAACCGCCCTACGATCTGCCCGGTGACAAAACCAGGAGCACGATAAAGTCCGATTCGTCCCTGGGCGGCGGCGGTTCCAATGAAATGCGCTTCGAGGATAAAGCCGGGGCGGAGGAAATTTATCTCCACGGCCAGAAAGACTGGACCATTGCCATCGAGAACGACAAGAACCAGACGGTGGGAAATGATGAAACCCTCTCTGTAACGAACAACCGCACGAAAGATGTTGGCGTGGACCAGAAAGAAACCATCGGATCCAACAAAACCATCTCGGTGGGTTCGAACCACGATGAAACCATCGGCGCCGACAAAACGCTCAAAGTCGGTTCAAACCACACCGAAACCATCGGCGCCAACATGAACGAAAGCATCGGCGCCAACATGAGTCAAACCGTAGGCAGCAACAAAACGGAGACCATCAGTATTGCCAAAGCATTAGCTATCGGCGCTGCCTACCAGGTCAGCGTTGGCGCGGCCATGAACGAAACCGTGGGTGCCGCCAAGACAGAGGAGATCGGTGCGGCCAAAAGCGTAAATGTAGGCGCCTTCAGCAGCGAAAACGTGGGTGTCAACAAATCCGTGGATGCGGGAGGAGATATTTCAGAAAACGCCGGCAAGGATGTAAATGTCAAATCCGGTAAGAAAATGTCGCTGAATTCCGGCGATGATTTCAGCATTGACGGTAAAAAAAATGGTACTATCCAAATCGCCGATCAATTGACAATTACGGTCGGAAGTGCTTCGATTACCATGAAAAAAAGCGGTGACATCCTGATTAAAGGTAAGAAAATTGAAGTCCAAGGCCAAACCGATGTGATACTTAATGCCACAAAAATTACGTCGGAAGCCAAAGCTAAAAGTCTGACCAAAGGCGCCATGGTTAACGTGGAAGCTTCGGGAATTAATACGATCAAGGGGTCGCTGGTAAAAATAAATTAGGATGGAATCAAACTCCGGGCTTCACATTATTTTTCGATTCCTAATGGCGGCGCTTGCGACCTGGAGGGTGGCCTTTATGATTGCTCGGGAAGATGGTCCCTGGCAAGTTTTTTCCCGCATGCGGCACAGATTCACAAATGCTTTTTGGGCGAGTTGTTTAGCTGTGTCAAATGCATAGGCGTCTGGATCGCTATTCCGTTCGCATTTTTTGTAAAGGGGAGTTGGCTTGACATTTTCGTAGTATGGTTGGCGGTTGCGGGAGTGACGGCCTTAATCGACGAGTGGACCCGGCCGCCATTTGAATGGCAGGAGTCGACGGAAAATGGGGTGTTGCAGAGAAAGAACGAAAGTGGCGATGACTGAGCGGCACCGTATGCGGGTGCGCTACACCGGTGGCCGACCGATTATTATTAGAGGGCCGACAACCGGAACTGCTTACCGCTTTTCGGGGATTGAGCGCCTGCAACTCGTCGATCCGCGCGATGCAGTGTCAATTACTAGAAATCGGCTCTTTCGTATCGAGGGAGTCGTTGAGATACAAGTGCCGTAGATACTATCAGGAGGATATCACATGGGCAAACCGGCTGCAAGACTCGGTGATACCACTTCTCACGGATCTTCCCTGTTGGGAGCACCATGTACCAATGTTCTGATTGGGGGCAAGCCCGCCTGGCGTATCGGCGATCAGCACACATGTCCCATTCCAAATGCCCCTCCTCCGGCCGGCCCGGGAACACCGCACGGGCCGGGTGTCACGACCCCTATCCCGGATGGAGGTTCCGGGATTTGTCTGATTGGCGGCAAACCCGCTGCCCGGGTCGGTGATCTGGTAACCGAGCCGGGAGCAATCGTTCCGCTTCCTCCGCCGAACAATATTGCCGTGGGAGAGTTCACGGTTTTGATTGGAATGGGGGGCGGCGGCGGAGCTCCTGCTGCGCCATCCTGAACCTAATTGAGCACACCCCGGTCGGGGTGCCGAAATCAGCCGGGAGTCCCGTTCGCAGAGCGAAGAGAAGAGATGGTGGCAGGACGAGACCGCAATCATTCAGTTCTGTTAAAAAGGAGCCAACATGATACGGGTAAATATCTTCAGCGGGGAGGCCTGCCTCTCGGTCACAGATCTTTTCCTGCCAGGCCCTTTCCCGCTGGTTCTGACGCGATCGTATCGGTCGTACGCTACACGAGAAGAACCACTCGGTCGGCACTGGGACCTCCTTTACGATGTTCGCCTCGACCGTGAGGGAGAGTCCCTTATTCTCTGGCGGAACGGTGCTGAGCTTCATCGCTTCCGTGCCGGTGCGGAAAACAAGGATCCGGAAGATGATCTTTTTGTCTTGAATCGCATCGATTCGACTCATTGGGCGATCCTTTCCAGGTCCGACCGTGTCGTTTATCATTTTGAGATGCGGGACTCACGGATCGATGCGGTAGCAATTGATGACCGCCACGGGAACCGAATCGTTATGGAGCGGGATTCTCGCGGGCGCCTGGCGGCCATGTCCGATCCTTTGTTGAGGCGCCTTGAGTTCTCATACCGCGGAAGCAGTTTAAACCGGATTGACCTGTCTCGGAGCGGATCCAACGAGCGGCGGGTGGTTTTTGAATGCGGCTACGATCTAAGTGAGCGGCTAAGCTGGACAGCGGACGGCAATGGTGCTCGCACCGCCTATGCCTATGACGGTGACAAGCTCGTGGAGTATACGAATTCGCTCGGCGGAACCTATTGTGCCCGATACGATGAGAGGGGGCGGTGCGTACGGCTTTGGGAACGGGACGGAAGCTATTCGCGGCAACTCACCTACGATCCGGTCCGGAGAACTACGGAAGTTGTTGATTCCTTGGGATACACGAGTTTGTATCGGTTCGACGAAGGCGGACGGATTATGGAGCGGGTCGATCCTCTGGGCGGCGTGATAAAGTACATCCGGAACGAGCGGGGCGAACTCCTTGCAAAGGTTGATCCGTCGGGTCATCCTCAGACTTTCTATCACTCAGAGCCCAGAACGCGGCAGCTGATGCGCACCGATGCTTCCGAGTCGACCACCACTCTGGAGCTGAACGACCACGGCGATCTTATTGCCGTTGTGGACGCCGCCGGTGGCACCTGGGAATATCAACGAGACGACCGTGGCAGGGCAATCGCGCTGAAGACGCCGGAGGAGAATACGTGGCGGTTCGTATATGATTCAATGGGCCGGGTTAGTTCCATGACTTCCCCCGAGGGCCATACGACTACGCGAGAGTGGCGTGACAACGGACGAGCGCTTCGAATATTGGACCCGGAAGGCGCGGTGGTGGAGAAACGATACGACGATCTCGGAAGAATTGTTAGCTATCGGGGGTTGCGGGGCTCGGCCTTCACGGTTAAATATGACACCTATGCCCACGAAATCCGCAACGTCGACGGAACCACCCAGCGCTACGAGTTTGATCCCGCCGGAAACGTTACGCGGTTTGTAGATGAGCGCGGTGCCGAGTGGCGCCTGGGCTATGATCTTTATGGACGCCTGACACGATCCACCGATCCACGCGGAGCGATAATATCATGGGCGTACGACGGGGAGGGAAGGGTTACCTCGATCACCAACGAAATACGCGCCCGGCTTGAGAACTTCCGGGACCCGCTAGGCAGGATTGTGCGCCAAAGAAATTTCGATGGCAGCGAGCGTACCTTCGAGTACGATGAGGCAGGGCGTCTCGTGTCGCGGAAGGATGGTAACGGCTCGCGCCTTGAATTGGAAACGGATGGCGCGGGCAGACCGCTGGTTCGTCGATACGCGGACAATTCCGTGGTCTCGACGGCTTACGCGGTGGCAAACCGCCTCCAGTTCGCATCAGACGAAGATGGAACGCTCGAGTTCGAGTACGATGGCGAGTACCGCAAGGCGTTGGAACGTTTCGAGGATGCAGAGGTCCGCTATTATTACGGCACCCATCGATCTCCAACAGCTGTCGTCAGTGGTGGCCGGGAAATTCATTTCGAATACGATCGACGCGGTGATCTGCAGCAAGTAAAAGAGAATCCCGGACTCCTGTTGAAGTTCATTCGCGATCCGGACCTGCAGCAGGAGGAGAGGACCTTTTCCACCGGCCTCCGAGTACGCCGGGCTTTCGATTCGCGAGGACGGATGGCCACACAAGAGGTGGTAGGAAAAAGTGGCGCGTCGCTGTTTGCAACCACCTACGAGTACGACGAGCGAAGCAATCGCATCAAGACGCTTCGCACGGACCGTGAGCTCCTTTCGTTTCAGCACAACGCGCGAGGAGAACTGATACATGTTCGCCGCGGTAACCGTCCCATTCGAGAGTTTGTTTGGGACGAGGCGGGAAATCGAACACAATCCGGTGCAACGGCCTACGAGTATGGGGCGGGCAGCCGGCTCAAGCAATGGGGTGCAAGGATAGTGGATTACGACGCTGAGGGTCGGCCGACAAAAGAGCAAAGACCCGAGGGCATCCGGCTATTCGGCTTTGACCAACGCGGGATACTACGAAAAGTCAGCAGCGAGCAGAGACGATCGACGGAGTTCGCCTATGATTTTTTTTACCGGCGCGTGCGGAAAACCTCCCCGCATGGCGAGGAAAAATCGGTCTGGAGCGGCGACGCGGTCTTGCATCAGCAACTTCCGGACGGCTCCTGCGTGGACTACGTTCACCATCCCGCCGAGGGCGTCCCGCTGGCGGCCCGCCTGGACGGCGAGTGGCACGCCCTGATCTGTGACCAGCGCGGAGAGCTCACTGACGTAGTCAGGTTGCGGGATGAGACTGTCGTTTGGTCCGCTGATTCTCTCGGATTCGAAACGGACATCAGAATCGGAGACTCGTCGTTTCCGATACGCTACAGGGCACGGGGCCAATATTTCGACCCTGAAACCGGTCTATTCTACCAAAGGGTGCGCTATTACGATGCGGAACAGGGCAGGTTCCTCACCCCAGATCCGCTTGGCGTTTTCGGAGGGCTCAACTCATATCGTTTTTGCCTCAATCAGCCGTTTTTGGTAATTGATCCTTTGGGTCTGCAGCCTTGTCCCCTCAGTGAAGCAGATTGCGACGGCCTATTTAACAACATCGAAGGGCGGACGGAGCATTTGGAACAGAGATGGGAAGAAATGAACAACCCTGCTCACGACCTTCCCTGGCAGGGGGCGCCGCCGCTCGGGCAGCCGTTTCCCGGCCCTTCAGTTGGCGCGATGGGTACTGCAATCGCCGCAGGCGATATTAGTTTGGGGTCGATAGACACCCATCTTGAGGCCTATGATCAGGAACAACGGGGATTACAGCGCCAGATTCAACGGTACCATGAGGGGCAATGCTCAAGGTTCGAGGATGCCAACCGCGCGGCGGCCATGGAGGAGAACAGCAACTGGGCAACCCGCTCGCCGTCTCTGCCCCATCTCGGGCTCTGACGGCGGTGGTGCGGGAACTTCTGGAGCAATGTTGCAATGTCACCTAAGAAGACAGGCAGGTCGTCCGGGACCGACGGTCGTCGCCCGGACGATGAAATTGAAGAAAAACTGAAGACCTATGAAAAACGTCTCGCACGGCTTTTCGCGGAACTGAGCGAAATCGGATCCAGGGTTGGGGGCCCGGCTGCCATAAAAGAACCGGCCCCCGACAGGGTCGAGCTTGATTCACGCAGGCAGGCGATTGGAGCGGAGATCCGAAAGGTGAGGCGGAAAATGAACGAACTCCGCCAGCGCACGGGCAAGTGGTATCGACGTGGGGATGCGAAAACGGACAGTGCCGTGGATCAATCGCGGCGTGAGGAGGAGGAAGAGATACTTTGCCTGCGACGACGACTCGGCGAAATTGCAAATGCGCAAGTGGCGTTGGCCAATGAGTGGAACAAAGATCCAACAGAGGCGAAACGCGCAGATTTCGAAAAAGAGTACCGCCGTTTAGCAACCCAGTATTCAAAGGTGCGTGCGGAGCTGAATCATAAACGCTCCCGTTTGCGAGACCTTAAGCACTCAAGGAATCAGTAATTCATGGTAACTGAGGTTAAGAATATTCCACCAGATTTGCAATTTGATACCTCCTCTCTTAGACCCGGGGCAGTGCTCAAGGAAGCTGACCTCAGAGGAAAATCATTACCAGGAGTTGAACTCAAAGGAGCAGACCTTGCCGGAGCCAATCTGCAAAACGTAGATTTATCAGACGCAAGTCTTCAGGCAGTCAATCTTGAGAACGCCGATCTGCAGGGTATAAACCTGTTAAATTCTGATCTGACCGGAGCAAATTTAACCGGAGCGAATCTCACCGGAGCGGTATTGTCCGGGGTTACGCTCAAAGAATGCCGCCTGCGGTCTGTTATTTTCGATGAGGCAACCATTGCTGAAAGTGATCTCATGGGGGTGGATTTTCGCACAGCCAGTCTTGCACGTGCAAACCTGAGCATATCTGATCTTACTAATGCCAATTTGGCCGGCTGTAACCTCAATGGCGCCAACCTGGAAGGCGCAAACCTTGATGGAACCAACCTGGCAAGAGCGAGATTGGTCGGAGTTAACCTTACCGGCGCCAACTTGACCGGGAGCAATCTTGCAGAGGCAGAGTTCAGTGATGCGATCCTGTCCCAGGCCGACCTATTTAAAATCACAGCGCCCGGTGCAATTTTTAAAGGTGCCTCATTGGAAAACGCTAACGGACGATTGGCGGATTTTTCCGAGTGCGATTTTAGCGGTGCCAATGCCAGCTCAGCGAATTTCGAACGGGCAACTTTTTCCGGAACCAGAATGGAAGAGTTTATAGCAGAAGGAGCTGTGTTCGAATTTGCAGATCTGAGCAGTGTAAAAATGATTCAGGCCAATTATATCCAAGCCAATTTTGTCGGGGCATTGCTCGCGGAATCAAAAGCTGCCTCCTGTAATTTCCACAATGCAGATTTTTACTGGGCCATCATGGAAACTTTTAAAATGATGAATTGCAACATTGCCGGAGCTCGCTTTCCTGAAAAAGTGAAAGTTGTCTATGGCCCTAAAGGTGTAGCACCGCCGGTTGTTAAATCGGTTCCTCTGTACCGGAAGGCTGCGACGGCGGCGGAACGTAATAAATTGCTGGAAGCGGCTTTAGAATTAGAATCGTCAAAGTAAAATATACGCAATTCTAGATGGATATATTAAATGAAACCCCCTTTCCTGCATCTCCCATCTTCTGGGAAGATGTCCAGGGGCAGGCCAAATTGACAGTGGTTGTTAAAGCCACAATTGGCATCAAAGACGCGCAACCATTGACTGCAGAAAAGCAGGTTCCGATATTCACCGCAGACGAGCACTATGACGAGGATCCACTTAAGTCAGTCCGTTTTGAAACCGACATGGTCCCGTTTAAACCGCGGGCGGATGTCGTACTGGTGGGGAAGGCATATTCCCCGGGAGCCAAGCCGGTCAAACGGCTGGATGTCTCTCTGAGGGTCGGTCGTGTCCAGAAAACGATCCGGGTGTTCGGTGAACGCAAATGGCGGTTTGCCAATCGCCTGAAGCTGATACCGTCGGTTTCGCCGCCGATGCCTTTTGTCAGGATGGACCTCACCTACGAAAATGCGTTCGGCGGCATAGATTCAGCGGGAGCCGCCTATTGCAGAGAAAATATTCACGGTAAAGGCATCATCGGAAAAAAGAAGACCCAATCGATAAAAGGCAAGCAACTGCCAAATCTGGAAGACCCACATAATTTGATTAAATCCTGGAAATCGCATCCCCGGCCGGTATGCTTCGGCTTTTATCCGCGGGGCGCAATGCCGCGACTCCGCTATGCCGGCACTTATGATGATAACTATCGCGAGACTCGTGAACCAGAACTTCCGGAAGATTTTTCATATGAAATTTTTAACGGAGCCCATCCGGAAATGCAAATTGTGGGTTATTTACGGGGCGATGAGCCTGTTGAGCTTATGAATTTGTGCGAAGAACCGGTTTTGCGTTTCAATCTTCCAGGAATTCGTCCAAAGCTTATAATTTCCAAATGGTCGATGGATCCCGACGAATGGATCGAAAAAAATCCGGCAGAGGACCTAGAGGCAGCCATTGAAAAAATCCCTAAAAAAGAACAGCTGCTCGAGCCTCAACTCGATACGCTTGTGCTAATTCCTGATGAAGGTATACTCTACGAGGTCTTCCGAGGGGTTTGTCCTCTTCGTAATTTGGAATCCATGGAAGTCGCACAAATTTCTATCACCCAATGACTAAAAGGTTAAAACCATGGCTGCAACCGAATTGGTAATGATGAAACCCGGTCAACCGCTTTTTGAAGTGCGTGCCCCCGGCTTTCGTCAACAAAAACTGCTTGGTTTGAAGAAATAGTTTTTAGACAGGATTAACAGGATTTTTAATATGTATCTTTTATCGGTTTTCCGGATGAAAACCAATAAATCAAATTGCCTTCGGCGAAAGTGAAAGCTTTTTTGTGAGGGTAATATGGTGGGTATGATTTTTGTCTTTGGAGGTGGCTCATCGCTTTCTCCGCTGAAAGCGGATTGGATATTTAGCCTTTCATCCGGAAAGGCTGAATGCAAAAAAATAATCATCTAAATCCTGTAGATCCTGTCAGATTACAACAACTTTAAAAAAGAATCCATTCATTATTAAAAAATGGGCGACAAATCAAAATCTGCCCAAAAAAGTCAATACATCGGGCAAAAAATCTATCCGGCCAGGACGCCGGGGTCTCTGGGAATGAACGACCAGGGCGATCCGTCCGTTTATTCTCGGTTGGGCAGCACCCCGGGTCCGACCGGGTTGAACGACTACGGCGAACAGGTTTGCTGGGCGCCGGGTGCCAGAGAGACCTCGCAAACGGGTGAGCTTTCCCAGCCGCCAACGACCGACAATATCGTCTCCGATGAGCCTGCTTCGGGTTCGGTTGCCCTTGGTTTCGGAGCGGCATCGGTGGTCCGGATCCCTGTGCCCGGAAGCGGAGGCTTGCACATCGAGCTGTCGCCGAGGGGATATGTTCCCAAGAGCGGCTCCACCTCAACGCTGTTTATCCAGGATATTACCGGCAAACGTCATTTGCGCCTGGACTACGGCTACAACAAGACGACCGGCCAGATCGACTATCATTGGAACCAGAAAGGAACGAATAAAATATTTAATATTGCCGACCACACGCCTGCCGGGAGCGGCGGACAGGCGCTGTATAAAGGTGCCAAGTATTTTCGTTACGGCGGACGGGTGCTGCTGGTTGGCGGAGCCGCTGTCGATATTTATTCGATCGTCGTTGCCAAGAAGCGTGTGCGTCAGGCTGCCAAAGTGATATCCGGATGGGCCGGGGCCTGGGTCGGCTGCAAGATCGTTGGTGCCGGCGGGGCGGCTGCCGGTACTTTCATAGAGCCGGGCGGCGGAACCGCGGTCGGCGGTTTTGGGGGATGCATCGTGGGAAGCATCGGCGGCTATTTCAGTGCCTCCTGGGCGGCCGGCGAGATTTACGACTTGGTCGAGGAAACATTTTTTGAACCCCTCCCTGAAACCAAGGCGCCGTCTGGTTTTCAATTGCAGTAATACTAAGGGCACCAATTCGTAATTACAGTAACGTATTCTCAGGAAAATATTTCACCGCAGAGGCACAGAGGACACGGAGTTAGCTTTTCTTTTTGCCCATCGGGAGACGACGATGGCCAAAAAAGCTCTCCACCTTCGGTGATAATTCTAAGCCTTAATCTACTGATAATGGCCGTAATCCTATTAAGCGGATGCTTTTCGTTTGCCGTCGTCTCCCGGCAATCGAAAAAAATAACATCTCAGTGCCCTCTGTGCCTCCGTGGTGAGATCAATATTTTTTCAATATTCGGCCTTATTCTTATACGTTAGCGTATTTACAAATACATGCACTAAGTAAACCACTACAGAGGTAGAAAGCGCGAGGAAACATGCGTCGACTGGTTCTGACATTAAATCCCCAGGATTCATGCTGGGAGCTATATGCGGGCAGCGCGCCCGGTGTGCGGGGATTGCTGGGGTGGGTCAGTGATGCAAAAACCGTCGATGCGGGTGTGCCGACAGCCGTAGCAGCTCTGCTGACAAGGGCTTTATGTCGATGCGTCACGTTGACCTTTTTATGGCAGGCCGGCAAAAGCAAATCAATATCCGAACAGTGGGAGCCGTCTGGGGAAGGCAGGGCAAAACACTTGAAACCCGGCCTCCTGGACAAGGTGCGCGGAAACCCACCCTTTACGCTGCTGGCCACCCATGATCCGGCTGAAGCTGAAAATCTCTTCTACAACGAAGACTTCAGCTGGGAATTGCGCGCCCAGCGGGTGTTTTTATCCCCAATCGATGTGCTTCCCGACCTGGACTACCGCCTGGTAAGCACGATTTTCAATTGGCCAACCAAGCTGGACGTGACGGCGCAATTGCAGGGAACTAACGTAACTGGACTGTTGCTCCCCGGAGTGGATGGAGACTTTGCCGAGCTGGTCGTATTCGAAGACGCTCAATGGCCGCCCTTGCAGCAGGCGTTGGCGCAGGAATGTGAAGCTCGCGACTTTGACTTTCAGGTTGTAGACGAAGCGACATTCAAGCAAACAAAATGGGTTGCGGACAGCCCGTAAATTCCATTTCTTTTTCTTTTAGGGGTTGGAACACGGATTTTCACGGATGAACACAGATACGAATTTTTTTCACCGCAGAGGCGCTGAGGCCGCAGAGAGTGATTAATTTTTATGGATCATCTCCAAAAAAGTTGGAGAAAAAAACAGTAGCCCACCGTGATTTGCGATAGAATCTTTGATAAATTAGCCGCAGACAAACGCAGACAGTCGCAGACATTTAGCCCGGCCGACCTGGCCGGACTAAAGTTAGCATCGCTTCGCGATTGATAATTTAAAATAAACTAGGAATAAAGCTGAAATAAAACGACTGGTTTTTGATTTGCCCGAAGGGCAACGGGAATAATATCCGGCCACGTCGGCCGGATATTGTCTGCGTCAGTCGAACGAGCGAAGCGAGTGGGCGGCTATTAAATATAATTGAATCAAAACTTATATCTATCTATTGGATCAAATTACACCAACTAACTTGGAGATGAACCAAATTTATTAATCGCCGATTAATTTTCTGCCATCGGCTGATTGTTTTTCATTTGCCTCTGCTTGCATCCCGCTTCAGCGGGGCTCTCAGATGCAAATGAAAAGAAAAGTTCTCTCTGCGCTCTTTGCGGCTTTGCGGTGATATCTATAAATATATTTCATTTAAGAGGTCATCCTGTAGTTGGGACCTTTATCGACCATACGTCACCGTATTTATGAAAATATGCGCATAGTCTTAAGCACCGTAAGAATGTGAGATGCACATGCAGGGTCCTTCATCATTAAGCGTCGTTTTCGCCGCCATTGCGGTCATTTTCATCGCTGTCGCCTTGCGTGATTATCTGAAGGCGGAAGGCAAAATGACGATCGGACGCAAGGTCTGGATTCGCATGGCAATCATTTTTGCAGTGGTTGGAATTGGCCTGTTCTTTTTGCAGCTTTTTTTATTTTAGAGTCAGGGACACGGATTTGCAACGAATAACTCCCAACCGCCGCTATTGCACCTGCGCTTGATACGGTTCCAGGGGAAGCGCCAGCGTTGAATTGTCAACGACCGGGTGGCGTGTATCCGGCATGGCGCCGTAGAGGTAGCGAATAGTTGCGTTTTCGGTAAGTGGCTTTTCCAAGGTAATGCTGATGGTCGCAGGATTAATCCGCTTGACATCTGCGATGGGCTGGGCTGCTTCGTTCACCAGGACTTCCCAGCCGGAAATATCATCGATGGGCGTGAAATCCGATCCCCCCCGGTGTTCAATGCTGACATCTATGCGGCGATCGTTAATTTGCCTGGCCGCGGTGGCCGTAGGTCCGCGATAGTATTGCGCATTACCCAGGATATACAAAACCGTTTGCGCAACCCGGTATCCCATGGTCGTATACGCGTCAGGCTGCATATGCTGCTTTCCTCGATTTTTAAGATCAAGGGTGGCGGCGGCCAGATAGCACTCAGGCACGTTTTCAGTAACGTATTTTTGAGCATTGCGGATGGCCTGGTGGGGTTCGTCCGAGCCGCCCGGACGCCTGGTCATCATAATGACCAGAAAAGGCAGGTGTTCACGACCCGAGCCATTGGCAATGTCAGCCCGCACCTGATTCGTGATGAAGCTTTCGAGAGAGTCGCGATACTCCGCTTCGGTGACGGTTTTTCTGGCGGCATCCGCTTCACCCTGAAACCAGATGACGAATTCCAATGCTCCGCCGACCTTAGACGCACCAGCAACAAAACGGGCATAAATAGAGCCCGGCGCAGTATTTTCCCAGTACCCCGTACCCCAATCCGCCTCCTTGCGCAATCCCGAGCCGTTAACGGCAAAATCCAGCAATCCGACAGGTATTCCCAGGCTCTCGACCAGCCGGTTGCCGAAGGCCAGGGCCCCGTTGCCTCTGTGACCCGGTGCGGTCCAACCTTTATGCGAATATTTTCGAAGCATGGAATGCGCTTTAAATGATTCACCCGCATGGAACCACTGTTCCATGTTTGACTGGCCCAGGCAGGCAATCAATATTCCGACGCCCCAATGGTGCAATCCCTTGTCTGAAACTGAAGTTGTGCGGCCGAACCGAACCTGAAGATTGTACCAGCCTCCCTGGGGTACGCCGGCCAGCACCCCCACGAAAATACCGTTCTGCGGTGAATCGTCAATGACGGTCCACGGCACAATTTCCTCGCTGCCGTTCGCTCTGACGACTCTGGCCTCGATGGTTGCAGCCGCTCCGGTGTAAGTGCCGGATACGATAATATCCGCCCGATGATTTTTGCGCTGGAAGATGCGTCCGTCGTCAAAGTCAGTCAATGTGATCGAAGGCGCATCTTCATCTGATTTTTGCAATTTCTCAGAAACGATTGGCTTGACATCGATGCTGGTTTCCGTATGACCGGTACGAGTGGCGCCGAGTTCGGGTTGTGGTTTTGATGCAAGCTTTTCAGGTACCGGCCCAGGAGCAACATCGGCCGATTTCCGTTCGTAATCGGTGAAATCATCTTTGGCCTCATGGGGCTTCTTTCTATTAAGACCCGCCGGAATGCGGTCTTCAACAACCAGATTATGATACAGCAGGATATCAGACTCGTTCGAGAAACCGGAATCGGCCTTTGCAACCAAATCATGATCCGGCAGGATTTTTGACTCATTTGAGAGATCAGGTTCGGCTTCCGCAACCAGACCTTGATCCAACAGGCTTTTAGACTCGTTCGAGAGATCAGGTTCGGCTTCGGGTTTGGAAGATTCGGCGGCCGTTTCGGGTTTATCAGCAGCAGATTCAATCTCAGGCTCGATTTCCCCCTCCAGGTAACTTATCGACGATAGATATTCTGCATCACCTGACGGTGTCCGGTCGGCTGCCACATCAATCACATCGGCATTCAGGCGGGTCAATGGAAAGTTAGAATCAGCCGCCGGGTCGGAAATTTCAGCGATCATGCCTTCAACGGACGCAGATACACTCGAATCAGGAGATTCATCGGCTTCTATCGTTTCTTTGCGGGGCGGTTCGTCAGTTTTCGGACGATCGGAAAATTCGATTAATTCGGCAGAGTGCAGCACGATCAGGCCGGCCTTGTCGCCCGGGAAAAATCGGATTGACACCGTTTCCTGAAAGGGCAGCGGCAGATAAAATTCCATGCTTCCCGGCTTGATGGTTTTAACGGCTGCATCCCGCAGCGGTGTCCGGTATTGAATCGTCATACGGTCCGACTGGTGGGCCGCCAGCGACAGCTTGAGCACCCGGAATACATGATTGTTCGAGCCGGACACGCCTGGCAATTCAAACGCGGATCCGGCTCCCAAAGATTTGATTTCCAAACCATCCGGCCGATTAGCCAATGAGGTTTGTGAGACCGGCGCCACGGTCGTTAAATCCAGTGCAGTCCTCCGGGCGCTTTGCGCCTCGGGAGCCAGCATGGAATAGATTCGGTCAACGTCGATATTCAGCGTTAGCAGCTTGGTTTGAGCGCTTTCAAGCAATATGTATTCATATGCAGGCCAATCTTCCTTGTATTGAATGGATGGGATCCGATCCGTCTGGACGACATCAAGCTGTTTGAACATCTGCATCAGGTAGGGGAAAAGATTCTGCTGGAACAAATCGCCGTATAGGATACCCGCCGGCATATCAGACCGGCTGGAACCGGCAAGCCGCCGGAATGGCGTCTCCACGATCTCCGCGGCTAGTCCCATCAGCCTGGCGCTCAGATCGCCGACCCCGTCGTCGCGGCTTGCGATGTAATCCAATGGGCCCGGACCGGCAGCATCGTCATGGATTCGGTGATAGATGCTTTTGGCAGCCACCAATGCGCCCAACCCGTTCCAGTGGGCATGAGCTTTGTCGTACAGCAGCGCCTGGCTGCTTTTAGCGGCTTGCAGCACGTCGTCAAGCCCTACATAACTTCTTAGCGGATGACGGTCCAGGCGCTCCAGCAACAGATCATATTGGCTGCGGCCGCTGTTGAGGAACTCGGGAGCCAAACCGAGATACTCGGTATAAACGGTTGCCTTATTCGGCGCTACGATAAACAAAAAACGTCGGCCTGAGGCGCTGACGATCTTCTCGATAGCGTGAAGTTGGAGCACAAGCCGCTCCATATCAGCATCTTTTTCATCGGCTGCATTGCGGTAATCCATGATAGACTTGCGACTGTATAACCAGCCGTTGCGGCCGATGTGGACATTTTTCGTGTCGGTTGTCCGAAACACTTTGAAATCAATCCAATTTTTGGCCCATATCAGTGGGCCGCGCATTGGGAAACTGTCATCAAAATATTGCTTAAAAGCCCGGTAGTACTCTTTTTCCAACAAGGCCCGACCATAAGGCTGCGGAAATTTGAGCCCGAGCCGATTGATGTTGATCCCGAAATCCAGCCCCAGGATCCAGGCTGCGGCCGGTAAAATCAGCAAAAAAACAAATAATATGGCTAAAAGTTTTCTCATCAATGCCTTAAAACCGGAAGTATATAAAAGGAGCGTCAGCCCCGCCGATGATCAGAGCGGCACAGTACGGCAGCAGCAGCAGGATCATCAGGACACCGGTGAACAGTGGTATGGGGCCTTTTCTACCCATTAAATATCGCATACCGGAGAAATCGCGCGGCATGAAAAATACCGTTAATGCGGTCATCAAAAACAGGACATTGCGGTAGTTCATTACCAGGCTCAACTCGTAGGATACCGGCAAATCCGTTACCGTAAACATCCGGGATATAAACTCGAATGCCTGGAAGATATTTGCGGAGCGAAAGACCACCCAGCCAAGGATGACCAGCAGCAGGGTGGCCGCACGACGTACAGTTTGGTATTTCTCAGCCGGAAGATTGCGGATGCCGCTGATACGTTCCAGCATGAGTAAAGCGCCGTGGAAAATTCCCCAGAGCACAAATGTCCAATTCGCTCCGTGCCACAGCCCGCAGAGGATAAACACGAGGCTCAAATTCAGGCAGGTTCGGCCGGCGCCTTTTTGATTGCCGCCTAGCGGGATGTATAGATAATCCCGGAACCAACGGCCCAGCGTGATGTGCCAGCGACGCCAGAAATCCGTGATGCTTACCGACGAATAGGGGCGTTTGAAATTTTCAGGAAAATTAAAACCGAACAGCATCCCCAGGCCGATGGCCATATCGGTATAGCCGGAAAAATCGAAATAGATTTGAAGGGTGTAAGCAATCGCCCCCAGCCAGGCCATTTTGGTGTCGAGCAGTTCTAGATTGAGGGTAAAAGTAAAGTCGGCGATTCGACCGCAGGCATCGGCAATCATGATTTTTTTGGCCAGTCCCCAGCAAAAGCGGATGATGCCGTCATAAAATAAATCCCAGGATTCCCGGCGTTGTTTGAGCTGGCTGCGAACCTCGTGGTATCGCATAATCGGACCGGCAATCAACTGCGGAAAAATGGCCACATAGAGCGCAAAATCGACTGCATTTTTTTGGGCGCGCACCTTGCCCTGATACACGTCCAGGATATAACTGAGCTTTTTAAATGTGAAAAACGAGATCCCAACCGGCAGCATAACTTCCTGCCATTCGATGGGTGTGAAACCGAACTGCGCAAAAACGATGTTCAAATCGCCAACAAAAAAATTGGCATATTTAAAATAAGCCAATAGCCCAAGGTTGAGAACCACCGCCAGCGCCAGCCACAATCGTTTACGCTGGACATCGCGTTCGATCAGCTGACCGAGTAAATAATCTGCCGTGGTGGACCCGATGAGGATCAGGACGAAGCTTGCCGCACCGTAGATATAGAAAAGATAACTGCCAAGAAGAAGGACGGCATTACGCAGCTTTTTCGGCCCCAGCAATTGCTGCATGTAATAGAGGATGATAACGGCCGGAAGAAAGCCGAATAGGAATATGGAGCTTGAAAATAACATAGGTAATGAATCCGCCGGACTTATGATCAAACGAGATTCTTCAGTACTCCGGGAGCAAATTATCACCCCCGTTGGGGAATATTTCAGGGCGGATTAATTAATTTAACCACAAATTGAGCAAACACTCAATCGGTTCTTTTAAATAGAATTGGGACGATTGATACTGCAACATGCTCAGTCCTCAGTCCTGAGCACTTTTTGATTATACGGAGCGAATAACAACCATGTTTTGCAAATTACATGTAGGAAATGACATTAGGCGGGAAATCAGCCCTGGAATCAGCGGCCGTGCAAATTTACCCAAAGGTGGTTTTGTCGTTGCGGTCGAAATGTTCATTCATGAACTTCGCAAGGTCTGATGTGTCGAAGGTGAATTTCATGTTTTTCCTGAATATAGCGAGGTCGTCATATAAGGATGAGGCGCTCTGATATCTTTCCTCTTTTTTCTTTGCCAGACATTTCATAACGATGTCATTGAGTTCTGCCGGGATCCCCTCTCTCGCATGCATTAAAGGTTCGATCTGCAATGTTGGAATGGCTCGAATGGCTTCCACATCCGTGTCGAAAGCGTAGACTTTTTTTCCACTGATGGTTTCATAGAGGACCAGACCAAGGGCATAAATGTCGGTTCTTTGGTCAACGGTTTCTCCGAGTGATTGCTCGGGGGATAAATAAGCCAATTTTCCTTTAATGACGCCGGCCATGGTTAGGCTCGGCTCGGATATTGCCTTGGATATGCCGAAATCGCTTATCTTTACCTCACCTTCATAAGAGATCAGCATATTTTGCGGACTGATATCCCGATGGATAATTTCAAGGGGCTGGCCGCTGTCGTCATCCCGCCGGCTGTGAGAATAATCCAGGCCTTTGCATATTTTGGAAATGATGAATACGGAATGTTCAATGGGCAGTCCCTTTCCCAAAGCGGTAAGGATTTCCTTTAAATTTTTCCCATGGATATATTCCATGGCAATGAAATAGGCGTTTTCGATATTGCCGTAGTCAAAAATTTGAACAACATTGGGGTGTTGTAATAGCGCGGCCAGGCGCGCTTCCCGGGTGAACATCTTGACGAATTCCGAATTTCCAGCCAGGTGCGGCAGGATGCGTTTTATGGCAACCTTTCTTCGAAAACCGTCTTCCCGTTCGTAATCCGCCAAAAGCAGTTCGGCCATTCCGCCCTGGGCAACCTTTTGACGAATCAGATAGGGACCGATGCGCTCCATGTTTTCAATTTCCTGCTTGATTTTTAACACCCTGGCTTTGGCCCTGCGGTCATGCCAGAAAATTATCGCAACGACCAATACGGTAAGCAGAGCGATTCCGGAAAAATATATGACCCGTGAAAAATTTATGATTCGATTAAGCTTGGCTGTTGAAAGTTCGATATAGACCTTCCCGATCGCCACATTTGAGAACGTGATATATTTAAGAAACCCGATATTTTCCGTGTTGCCCGGTAAATGATTTACAGTTACCGTGATGTCGCGCCTTACAGTGATCGGTTTTTGGTTCTGAGGGGGCTCGAACTTCCCAACTCTCGATTCAGCGCCTACTTGCGCCAGAATCATATTTGTGTGATCAGTAATCACTGCGAAATTAAGGCTTTTGATCTTCTCCAGTTCTCTGATTTCAACGCTAAGGGCAAGCTGCTCTTTTTCCAATACCAGCGGTGCGCTTTTTGCTGCCAAATCGGCGGCAGCTGTCAGACCTTGTTGATAAAGATCATCCTTTGCCCGCTCAACGCCGGAGCGATAAACATAATAGCCGGCTAAACCGGCAACCAGCCAGACGGCGAGGCAGACGGCAATTACTTTGCCATTGCGGCGCATAAATTCCATTTCTTTTATATTTCTTGAAATTCGGTTGAAAATGCTCGTTGAAAATTCCTTTACTTTAACCGCCGTCGTTGACGCAATATCGGTCACAAACATCGGACACCCCCTAGCGAATATTGAGTTTAAGGAATATTAATTTATAGCCTAGGCGGTCAGTTTTTGGATAATTTCAGCGCATCGCAATATGATCTGACGTTTGATCCAATAAAGATCCTGGCGTTTGGCAATCTCCGATAAATCAATTCCTTTTAAATCAGCATGGTATTCATCGTTCGGCGCGGGATTTGAAATCTTCGCGATCGATTTTTCGTAATGATGTTGGTGATAAAATCCATCGCCATTGACGGTTTTTTTTGTGCCGCACATGGGACACATGATAATGTGGTTATCCGGTTTCGGCGACACTTGGCGCCGGCGCCCAAAAAAATCCTTCAGCAGCCACGGGTTAATTTTAATTTTTCGCCAGCCCAGCACCAACATGATCAGCAATATACACAGAAAGCTTAAAGCGGCGGCGATTATAAATTGATTTCTGATTATTACCGTTTTTGCGGCTGAAAGCGCAAGGTAAATTTCACCAATTTGGGTACCGGCATAATGGATTTCTGCTGCAAAACTGACAATTTTTTTATGGTTTGGAAATTCGCCTTTCCAAAAAGTTATCTGGTCCTTTTTCTGCACGGAATCATTTCTGACGGGTAGGATATTCTGTGCACCCGCGGCAGCTACAATTTCATCGCGATGATCTGACACAGCCAGATATAGTATTTCCTCTCTTTTACTGATATCCATTAGCTGTCTGCGAATGGCCTGCGTATCTTTTTCTAAAAGCTTAACACTGATATGTTTGGCAAGTTCGTTAACGGTATTGATTCCGGATTCCTGAATGCTGGTATTGATGTGCTCCATTCGAAGGATCGTGATGGCGTAGCCCAGGGCCATCAGTATCCACCAGGCGACAATGCCTAAAATTAAATGGCGGGAGTTAAAGTTAAAACCTGCGCTTTTTAGCCGGCTTAAGTCCATCAACTAAATGCTCCCCGCAAATTGCGAAGTTACAGTTCTTTTCGGTCCAGCATTGCTATCGAAAGGCGCACATTGATCACAAGCAGCGAAGCGTGAATTTCTTTTAATTTATTCGTCCCCGGCTGCATTGTCAAGTAAATTAACGTTCGGAATTTACTATAATTAATCTGTGCGGCGACCTGCTGCCGGTTAAGTTTTGGCTCAATTGATTGGCCAAACCCGTTCTATTCTTCGCTGAAATAATTTGACAAGACGTTGATATTCAGACTAATAATAGCTCAATAGATTCCTCTGGTTGTCTGAGGTGCGGCGATGGGTTTGACGGGCTGTAGTCCAGCTCAAACGAAAACCGAACGGGGTCCCAACGTGTCGACATTTATTCAAATTATTCTATTATTCGCTCTGATAATGCCGACAGGTTTACTCTCCTGTGCATTCACCAGTCCAGCCTCAAGCTATTCATCCAAAAATATTTATAAATCAAAAGATTTTATTATTTATCAGTTGCCGGCAGACGCAACACCGGCTGAATTGGCTGAAAGGTTTCTGGGAGACAACCATAAGTCGTGGCTGGTCGAGGAGTCTAATCCAGGGGTAGACTTTAACAGCGGTGAGCTGGTTGTCATTCCACTGAATAACGTCAACAGGGGCGGCTTGCGCAGAGACGGCATTCAGACAATTCCCATCCTCACCTATCACCGGTTTTCCAATGATTGCAGTTCGCCGCTTTGCGTGCGCAGCAGTATTTTCGAGAATCAGATGAAATATCTGAAAGAAAATGATTTCCACATCATTTCACCGGAGCAGCTGCTCGCCTTTCTGGAATATAAGCAAGGGCTGCCGAAAAAATCTGTATTGATTACCATGGACGACGGATATCGATCGGTTTATGAGATTGCATATCCCATCCTCAAAAAATATGGTTTCACTGCGACGTTGTTTATTTATACGAATTTTGTCGGCGTATCCAATATGGCCATTACGTGGGATCAACTGAAAGAATTAAAAGCCAATGGATTTTCTATCGGTTCTCACACCATAAGCCACAGCGATTTAACCATGCGCGAGGAGGGGGAAACCGAGGCTGATTGGATGGCCAGGATTGACAAGGAACTTTTCGGTTCCAAGCAAATACTCGATAAAAAATTGGACCAAGATACCATATCACTGGCTTATCCGTACGGCAAATATGACCAAAGCTCCATCAAAACTGCCCGAAAAGCCGGCTACAAAATAGCAATGTCGGTCCAAAGAGGCGGCAATCCTTTTTTTGCCGATCCCCTGTACCTGCGTAGGGACCAGATATTGCAAAAGGATATGCAAGCATTTATCTCCAGACTGAAAACTTTTAAACCCATGCCGTTAAAGTGAGAATGCCATGAAAACAAGAGCTGGAATTATCGGTATCATCTTTTTATGCGTGCTGGCAAACGGTTGCGCAACCGTGGGGACAAAGCCGCCCCAAAAAACTCATAAGCAGCTGGCTGATGAGTATCAGACCAAGGCCCGGAATTACGAAGCTAAAGGTGAATTAGTTGAAGCGCTGGAACAATACAAGCTTTTGCTCACGGTAGATCCTGAAAACAAATTGGCCCAGGATAAAAGCACGCAGATCGGACAGCAACTTAAAAAATTGGCCGAAAGGCACTATCAAAGCGGACTGGCCTACTATCAAAAGGGGCAATACACTCCGGCCCACCAGGAATTTTTAACTGCCCTCAGATATGATCCGGATCACCTGGGGGCAAAAGAGATGCTCACGGCCAATCGAGAGTTGGAACAGGTCGACAGATATGTATTGCATACGATCCAACCGGATGAGACCCTTGCAACACTGGCCAAACAATACTATGGCGACTATAAAAAATTTCATTTGATTGCCATGTACAATGAAATTGAGGACGCTACTAAAGTCAGAGCCGGACAGCAGATTAAGGTTCCGGTCATCGAGGGAATCCCGATTATGGCAGATCCATCGGAAATTCAGACTGTTTCCGGCAAAGCCCCTCCGGCAAGGCCGGAAGAAATCATAACGGTTAAAGGTTTCATCATCCACACCGTTAAAGCTGAGGAAACCCTGTCGAAGCTGGCCAAAATGTATTACGGCGATTTAAAAAAGTATGATCTCATTGCCAAGTTTAATGACATGCAGATATACGACAGTTTACGAGTCGGACAGGAAATTAAAATCCCCGAAGTCGAGGGCGTGCCGTTTTTGGCACCTGAAAATAAAGATATAAAGCAGATCAAAGCACCGGAAGAAGTCCCGGCGGCCAAACAAGAACCGCTGGAAAAAGCAGTCGAGGAGCCGGAAACAGGCAAGGTGGAGCCCCGCGAAGAAGACCAGGCAGCCGCTTACCGGAAATCCGGCATTGAACTCTATCAGGAAAAAAACTATGCCGACGCGGTCATTGAACTGCAGAAAGCTTTAAGTGCAAATCCTGATGATAAGGTCGCTAAGGACTATCTATCGTTAGCCTACTTTGAACAGGGAGTTGCTTCCTTTAACAAAGAGGACTATTCTCAGGCCATCAAGGCGTTCGAAACATCCCGGCAGTACAACAGTGACTGTAAGAGGTGTGAAACGTATGTAAAGCACAGCGAAGAAAATTTCAAAGATCTTCATTACCGCAAAGGGGTCTCTTATTTCGGGGAGGAAAAGCTGGCCGAAGCTATCAACGAATGGGAACAGGTTTATAACATGGATCCGGACTACAAAGACGTCGACAAAAATATTTCAAAAGCTCGAACATTGATGCAACGCCTTGACGAAATTAAAAGGAGCATGGAAAAAAAATAACCAAAATTAAATCCAGATTGAGTCAAAGCCAATTGAGAGCTATTCGTTTTTGATTAATCTTTAATGGGACCTCAATCGAAAATTATACTTCCTCTCTCGCAGGTTCGCATAATGTTGCGAACATTTGACCCTGATATTCAATATTCTACGTGTGCTGCCGAAAAGCGATTCGCTCCCGCAAAACAAAGGATCTGAAATATCGCAGATTTCTCTTACCCTAAATGATTGTAAACAACGCGGAAAGCCGATGCCGCCCCATCTTCTGAGTTGCCAAGGGATTGCGGCAGGCAACTACAGCTTCACCCTTGGACTCCTTGAAGCTGAGGCACCCTCGACTTTCGCAATTAGGGTCTTATTAACAGCCGTCGTGCCGTTTTCGGTTAAGTTGGTTTAAAACTTCCGCTTATCGGTGTGTATGAACGGCGTATCAAGGGAAAGTAAACGCTATTGGAATGTCTATAATTGATTTAATTATAAAGGGCGGGCTGTTGATGATTCCGATATCTTTGTGCTCGGTTTTTGCCCTTGGGATCATTGTGGAAAGGGTGATACATTACAGAAAAGCCAAAGGTAATCTCAACAAACTAAGAGAAAAACTGGAGCCTTTGATCATCGGCAATAAAGTCAGTGAGGGCAGATTATTATGTGAGGAATCCGGCGGGGTTATTTCGAATATTTTCCGGGTCGCCTTGCAGGAATTACAAAAGGAGTCGGATATGACCCAACCGGTCGAGGATGAGATCGAGGTTACCCGGCGGGTCATCGATGAGGAATTGCAGGTTTCGGTTTTGCCGGCTCTGGAAAAACATTTAAATGCCTTGGATACCTTGGCCAGAGGAACGCCGCTTTTGGGCTTGTTGGGAACCGTTCTGGGGATGATCAGGGTCTTTTTTACGATCGGCATTGGCCAATCGGTTCCGGATCCGTCAGTGCTGGCGAAAGGGATCGGCCTGGCACTGATTACGACCGCTGCTGGCCTGATCGTCGCCATACCCTCTTTTTTCATGCACCGGTATTTTGTAGGAAAAGTCGACTATTTTCTGGAAGAAGCCCAGAAAGGCAAGGGTTGGCTTCTGGCCCAGCTGGCCAAAAGACGACTCATATCAATGGCACTCTAACTCGAAGGTTTCAAAAACCAATATTCCAGTATTCCATGAGGTGGCAAGAACTCAGGCCTGAAAAAACATCATATACTTTCAATAGGTTGTAGCATTTTCAAGATGCAAACCAGCATGACGAATCAATGGATTCTAAGAAAAGAGGACAAGGTATTTGATCCTGTTCCTTTAAAGACTCTGAGAACCTGGGTTTACGAAAACCGGGTTCAGGGCAGGGACATGGTGTCTTCTGATGGGGGCAAGACCTGGTCCTTGGCGGCCAGAACTCCGGAATTAATGCCCTTTTTCTCCTCTCAAAGCCCAACCGTCACGGAATCTCCCACCGGCTATGTCGGCAAGATAGAGCGCCGAAGAAGAAGTATTGAAGTTATCGACATGATTCCGATGATCGATATGGTATTTCTGCTTTTAATATTTTTTGCACTCACCAACACATTTGAAGTTCAGAGGTTTATGGAGCTCAATCTCCCCAAGGCCAGCTCGGGCATCGAATTGAAAAAAATGAAAAGACTGACCCTGGCCATTAATATTGAGAATCAAATCATTCTTGAAAATGAGCTGATTGAATCGGCGGAATTGGCAGCTAAATTGAAACAAATTGTGCAGAAGGATACCGACGTTACGCTGGTGATTAAAGGCGATGAAAATGTACCTCACGGACGCATCGTAGCGCTGATGGATGCGGCCAACGGAGCCGGCGTGAAGAAAATCTTGATTACCGCCAGAAAGAAATGACTTTCGGCTGATTCTTTCTAAAGAAGGATTTTTAGATGAAACGACCCATCTTTTTAGGTCTGGCGATAATTCTGGTATGGATAACTAGTTCATCCGCCGCGCCGGACAAAAAGGCCGCTTTTTATGTGAATCTAGGCTTCAGCCACTATAGAATGGGCCAATATCAGAAGGCCGTCGAGCAATTTGAAAAGGCCCTGTCTCTGGATAAGAATTATCAGAATATTTATGGACTGCTCGGATCCGCCTTGTTCCAATTAGGTAATATGGACCAGGCCATTGCTGCTATTAAAAAACAAATCGAGATTACCCCGACCGTCGCAGATTATCATTACAACCTCGGCCTCGCCTATCTGAAAATTCAATCATATGCAGATGCCATTCAGGCCTTCAAGACCGTCGTTACACTTGATGACAAGGCTGTAAATGCTTATCGCAACCTGGGCTATGTCTTCTTAATGCAGCAAAAATTACCGGAAGCCATACAGGCTCTTAACAGGGTGATTTCAGTGGATGCGACCTCCTGGAACGACTGGTATAACCTGGGGGTGGCCTATTACCTGCAGGAGAAGTACCCTGACGCCGTCCAGGCCTACCAAAAGGCGCTCGAACTTCAGCCGCTAAATACCGATGTCCAAACAGCGCTGGCCAAAACCTACCTGAAGATGGGCCGGACAGATGCCGCCCTTGAGCAGTATCAGGCTGTGCGTAAATCCCGTCCCTTTGACCCGGAAATCAGATTTGAAATCGGCCTGGTCTACAGACAGAAGAACCAGTGCCGGGAAGCGATCGCCGAATTCCAATGGGCTTTGAAACAAGATCCGACCCATATCAGGGCTCAGAGCCAGCTGGCGGAATGCCTGATGGACTCGGGGAAAACCGACTCTGCAATAGAAGCCTATGGACGTGCGCTGGAATTAAAGCCGGATGCTGTGGAGGTGCTGCTGGGATTAGGGACTGCGCTGATCAAAAAGGGCGAGTATGAAAAAGCCCTCATCCACCTGTTGAAGGCCAAATCCGGAAACCCTAAACGCGGCGACATTCGTTTCCAGCTGGCACTTTGCTATGACCTTGAAGGGCGACGCCAACAGGCCGCTGAAGCTTATCAGGAAGCCATCAGAATGGATCCGAACCTGCCGGAAGCGTATTTTAATCTAGCGGTCATCTACGATGGGGAAGGGCGCAAAACGGATGCTGAAAGCCTCTATCAAAAATCGATCACCCTGAAGCCTGATCTTGCTGAAGCCTACAACAATCTGGGTACGATTTACAGCGATAGAGGAGAGGCACAGAAGGCTTTAGACGCTTTCACACAGTCTAGTACGCTCAAACCGGATTTTGCCCAAGCTCATAACAATATGGGATTGGTTTACCGCAAAACCGGTGATCTCGATCGCGCCCTCGAGGAATTCCGCAAGGCAATCGACATCAATAACAGCATTTATCAGGCCCACTTCAATATGGCTGCCGTATTCGAGCAGACTAACGCCTATCAGAAAGCAGCCGAAGCCTACCGCCGAACCATCGAACTGGCACCGCAGCATGAAGATGCCCATTTGGGTCTGGGCAACTCGCTTCAGGCGTTGGGTCATATCGAAGAAGCCTTGGAAGCGTACCGTGCAACTCTCAGAATCAATGCCCAAAATCGGCAGGCCCGCCTCAAGTTAGCCGAGATTCTTTCCTCTGAGAACCAAAACGAGGAAGCCATTAAACACTACCAGGCCATTTTGGAAATTGAGCCCGCTAATGTAGACGCGCTCAATAACATAGGCGTTATTCTTTTTCGGCAAAAATTATATAACGACGCATTTAGATATCTTTCAAAGGCCGTCCAAATCGATCCGCAACGTGATTATATTCACAGTAATCTTGGAATGTTATACACTGAAATGGGCATGCATGCCGAGGCTAAGGGTGAATTTGAAAAGGCGGTCGATTTAGCGGAACGGAATCAATAAACGTGCAGGTTTAGAGGTTCAGGGTTCAAAGGTTCAAGGTTCAAGGTGCTGGGTGCTGGGAGAGATTAAATATCACGCCCACTTCGTTAGAACTCGCAAAGACCGCAGAGAGCATTTTTTTTTGACCGCAGACGGCTATTATAAAATTAAACTCCGTGATCTCTGAGAGCTCTGTGTGAGATCGGCGGCTGGGCTGACACCCCTGGCCCAGACCTAAATATGTATTAATCTGGAAGATAAGACATTATTGACACCTCCTGCTGCTAACAGAAAAAATATCTCATGTCGCACCAGGGCGGGCTGACACCTGAAACCTCCTATCGCCTTTAGGGGTTTCATACGAGCGGTTTAAGGTATTCCACAAGATGGTCAATCCATGATAAAAGATCGACTGACACCCTATATTCTGGTTTCATTTCTGATCCACGCCGGGGCATTATTCGGAGCTCATCAATTCCTGAAACTGCCGACCGAAGAATTGGAATCCATAGAATTAATTCCCGTGGAGGTGATTGTGGTGAGAGAAGAATCTCCTGCCTTTCAACCCGAATTCGCTCCCGGCGACCGTATATGGCCGGAAAGAGCGCTGCAAGTTAAAAGTCGGATAATAACGAAAACTGCAGCAGGTCTATCTGCCGATGCTATCGCGACGCCGTTGCCCAAGACGGTAAGAGGTGAACCCAAAGTGGCGATTGCGGGCATGGCAACGACCGGCTTTATTGCTGAAGCACCGGCAGGTGAAGGTGCTGACAGCAAGCCCATGCTCCTGGCCTCAAAAATCATTCCCGTGCAGGTTTCGCCGGTATACCCATCAACGCCGGCGGAGTCTGCTCGGTTGGAGGTCAAGATACCGGAAGTTCTTGTCGAGGCTCAGGCAGAGCCGACACCGGCGAATCCCCAGAAACCCGAAAAGGTTGCGACACCCGTGCCCGGCGGCCGACCTGTCATCAAGCCTGTCATTGAAAAGCCGTCTCTCGCATCGGAGCGCCATGACGAACCGCGCCTGACGCTCAATACAAATCCTACGCTGAGGGATGTGCCGAGGGTACCAGAGGCAGAAACGACCGCCGGCAAACCCGTGATTTTGGCATCTCAATTGTCCCCCGCACAGCTTTCTCCAGCTGTTCCAAGAGAGAGCACTTACGAACCCGTATTGAGGGTCTCGACCCTTCAATTAAGCAGCTACCCGAGCGGTGCTCAGGTCTTTGTGGACGGTATGCCGGGCGGGGAAACTCCTCTGGATATTGAGCTTCCTATAGGAAAGCATGAAGTTCGGCTGGCTTTGCCGGAATATTATGACTGGAAGGCTCAAATCGAATTAACCGAAAAGAACCGGGCACTTCCTATTTTTTTTCGTTTGCTTCCGGTTGAATCTGAGAAATAGAGCTTTGGGACAATGGCTAACCAAACCGCAACCACATCAATCGCATCCGGTCCTCCGCCAGTCAGGGTGAGAATCGAAAGAGGCACCGCCGACCAAAGCGAGTATGTGTTTACCCAACCGTTTCGCTGCGGGCGCGATAAAAGCTGTGAGGTGCGGCTGGCCGATACGGCGGTGAGCAGATTTCATGCTGAATTTTGGTTTTCGGATGGAAAGTGGTGGATACTTGATCTACAAAGTGCCAATGGATCGTACGTGGATGGAAGGCGGGTCGAGCGTGCTCCGATTGCAACCCTGGCCAGAGTCCAGCTGGGCGATGATGGTCCGGTGCTTCTCCTGACGGTTAAAAGCGTTCCACCAGCTGAAGACGTTAAAGAAGATAAAAAGATTCCAGACCGGCCCCGCTCAATTGAACACTACCAGGAGCACTATTTCCAGGATACTGAGAAGGGCAATGTCGGCGAGCATACGATGATGATCCGGCAAGCCTTTAAAAAGGTCCAAAAGCGCCAGAAAGGAAGATTTGTTGCCGTCATTTCATTTTTAAGTTTTTTGGTTTTAGCTGCTGGTATATATGCGCTACATAAACATCAGGAGGTTCGCAAGCAAAAATTATTGGCCGAGGATATCTTCTATACCATGAAATCCATGGAGCTTGAGTTTGCGCCGCTCGTGAAAATGGCCGGACTCAGCCAGGATACCCAGCTTCTGGCACAGGTCCAGGAGTACCAAACCCGGCGTAAAGTCCTGGAAAACAAATATGACAAGTTTATCGAAGCACTTGAAATCTACAAGAAAAACATCAGTCCCGAAGAAAGGATCATTCTGCGTATCGCCCGCATTTTCGGTGAGTGTGAAATTAAGATGCCTGCCGGTTTTGTGAAGGAAGTGTTGAATTACATTGAGAAATGGAAAGCCAGCTCCAGGCTGAAAACGGCTGTTCAACGGGCCCGCCAAAGAGGCTACATCACCAGGATTGCCGAAACCTTGCTGGCTTATGATTTGCCCCCGCAGTATTTTTATCTGGCGCTCCAAGAAAGTAATTTTGACCTCGAGGCTTGCGGACCGGAAACCAAATGGGGCATTGCAAAGGGGATGTGGCAATTCATACCGGATACAGCGCTATTTTACGGTCTTCGCATCGGTCCTCTGCAAGATCTGCGACGGCCTGATCCGCGCGACGAGCGCCACGATTTTGAAAAGTCGACCGAAGCAGCCGCCAAGTACATCAAGGCTATTTATAATTCGGACGCCCAGGCTTCCGGGCTGCTGGTAATGGCCTCCTACAACTGGGGAGAAAGGCGGGTGAACCGGCTCATTAAAACAATGCCTGAAAATCCGCAGGAAAGAAATTTCTGGCTTCTGCTGGACAGATATAAAAGGCAAATTCCCCGTGAGACTTACGACTATGTGTTTTCCATATTTTCAGCCGCCGTCATCGGGGAAAATCCGCAGCTTTTCGGCTTTGATTTTGAAAATCCACTGATGCATATCGAAAGCCGATTGTAAAGCGCCGGTCGCCCAACCACCTTGAATCTATTGTAAAATTGTGAAATTCTTTCCTTGACAAACATTTTAAATTCCAATACAGAGAAAGTCAGTCCCTTTCTGGTAAGATACTAACCTTGCGCAGCTTCTGCTGAAAGAATATATTTCACTTTCAGAGGCCAATTCACACAGCGATTATAGCGAAATCGCCCAGGGGATATTAGAAACAAGTCTTATAGCTATTGACTGAATGTCTGGGAAGCCGTTTATTCGATAATTTCTAAAGATCCTTAGCATTGGGAAAAGCTAATACACGCACACATCTTTTTTTCGTTTTTATTGAATAAAGCATTTTCATTCAGCGAATTGCGATCATAAACTCATCCGAAGATCAACATATATGGTTTTGTAGAAGCCTTATATATTCTTTTTAAGCTGATGTAACTATCAGGTACAAATTAAACTGCTCATAAATCTCTCCACCCCGGGCCTCAAACAGGAGGTGACATATGTGTCAACAGATCATTTATCTTCGGGTAATTTTTATAGTTGGTCTTGTGATGCTCTCAGGCTGCTCGTCGTATATGAAGGGTACCATGGATTTGAAGCGGGAAAATTATGAAGCGGCGATCGAAGACTACCGCCTGGAGCTGTCAAAGAACCCCAACAACTGGCAGGCCAGGCAGCAGCTCGGGTTCGCTTATCTGAAAACCGGCCGGAATGATCAGGCAATCGCGGAGTTACAATACGTCCTGGGGCAAGAACCGGACGACATAACGGCCCTGAGCTACGCCCCACGGGATGTCGAGCGCGGACTGGGGCAAAAACCGGATGCCCCTTATGCGAATTATTATTTGGGACTGGCGTATTTGCGCAACGGACAGCGAAGTGAAGCCGTTGAAACCTGGCGCTCTTACAATAATCCGCGTGAGCCGTTGCTGGAAGACGAAATTAAAAAACAAATAACGGTCGTCGATATTTATGACAGTTTGCATCTTGCCCGGCAAGCCCTGGAAGAGGAGAAAAAACTTGAAACACTGCCGCCCAAGCCGGGAACGGTTGCAGTTTTTTATTTCAAGGATCTCAGCCCGGACAATCGCTTTCGCTATCTGCAAAAAGCAATGGCTGAAATGATTATCACGGATTTAACCAAGGTGAGTACTTTGCAGGTTTTGGAGCGGGTGCGCGTGCAGTATCTTTTATATGAGATGAAAATGGGACAGACAGGCATTGTTGAAGAAAAAACGGCACCCCGAGCGGGTCGGCTGCTCGGTGCCGAGAACCTGATCGTCGGCAGCCTCGAACCCGGCAGCCTGGCAGCCAAGGCCAGCGTAGCATCCACGACAACCAAGGATGTGGTCGGCGCCTTTTCAGTCACTGCGGAGCAGGAAGAGTTTTTTGTGCTGGAAAAAGAAATCGTCTATAACGTATTGAAAGTATTGCCGGTCACCTTTACGCCGGAGGAAGAAGCGCAAATCAAAGCATATCACACCAAAAACCTGCAGGCAGTCCTTTACTTCGGCCAGGGACTCGATGCCCTGGATGCGGGTCACTGGAAAGATGCCAGGGTTTTCTTTAAAAATGCCACTGACGAGGACCCCGACTTTAAATTGGCCCAATATTATTTAGAGAGATGCCCTGCGGCAACTGTCGCCAGTTTAACTGCCCTGGGTGGAATGACGGTGGGGCAAATGGCCGATAGTGTCGAAGCAGCTGTGGATGAGGCCTCAGGCGATCAGGCGGCCGTAGCATCTGGTCAGGGAGGTGGGCCTGGAGAAGGGGTTGCACCTTCGACCCCGTCGCCGGCACCGACTCCGGGAACTACTACCGGAAATGTATCCATCAGCTGGTAGTAAATTGCAGCTCCAAAAGATAAGGAAAAAACTCAGCTTTTCGAAACGTCCACAAGCGGGAGGTTAAGATGAAGCCCCTGAATAGTAAGGCAAATGCCAATTTAATGGTTTTGAATTTAGCGTTTTGCAGTTTAATTGCACTTTTTTATTCCTGCGGCAATGGCGGCGGCGGTGACTCCGCCGCGACCTTCGGAAAAGGCTCGGTCGGCTTCAGTCTTGCACTGGAAAACCCGGCTGCTGCCCGGGCCGTGAGCTTCAGGGCAGCGGCAGATTCGGAGGTTCAATTCGAATGCGAAAATGCGGAGTATCAAATTGATAAAATTGAAGCCCAGGTGATTGACAAAAACGGGGCCGTCCTTGTTGAAGGCAGCTGGGACTGTGAAATGCACCAGGCGACTATAAGCGGTATTACGCCGGGAGAGGGCATCGTTGTTAAGGTAATTGCAAAGGATGTGGACGGGGTTGTTCTATTCGAAGGACAAAGCGATCCGCTAATAGTTGTCGCAGGGCAGACGACCGACGCCGGGCTTATTACGCTTACTTCGATCAATAGGCGCCTGAACGGCAATTTTATCAGCACAGGTTTTGGCTTTGACGACTCTGGCTTTTTTTTCTGGTCAATTCGTTCTGATGCAAATTTTGACGGAACCGGCGGCGGAAGTTTTCAGGATGTTGCCTTTTCAGATGATAGCCTGGAGAGCGGCACATTGACATATAATTTGAGTTTTGACGGCAGTCTGAGCGCGACGCTTTCCAACGGAACAATGTTTGATGGAATTCTAAACGCCAACGATAATATTCTCGCTGTTGCGGACACGGATTTGACGGATGATTCCATCGAAATGGATGTGGTCATCAAAAAATCGACTGGATTGTCCAATGCAATTCTCAATGGTGAGTATATCGGTGTCCGTGTCAGTTCCGTTCCATCAACCACTCTCTCCACTGTAACCTTTCACGGTGACAGTACCGGGGAATTTAAGTTTCTGGCCGCTTCAGATGATGACCTGACCAGCGGTGGATTTGCCTACAGCGTCGGTTTGGACGGAGACGCAACCATCGTCGGAATCGGGACCGGAGCGGTTTCTTCGGAGGGTATCGTGAGTGGCGACGGCAAACTCGTCTCATTGGTTGACACCGACTTTCGGGGAGGAAGCGAAGACATCGATATGACGGTGTTGATAAAGACGGGCTCCGGATTATCGAATGCAGCCATTAACGGTGACTACACCGCAGTAAGTTTTGGCTTCTACTTGGGTGAAGGTTTTGATGAGGAAACAAGCATAATGAGCATCAGCGCTGATGGGGGCGGAAATATGGAAATTGAGGTCCTGTCAAGCTCGAGTGGGTTTTCGGACGCTTTCGAAGCAACTTATACGGTGAATTCGGATGGACGTATTAGGATAGTAACTCCAGATAAAGAGTTCTTGGATGGTGTAGTCAATGCTGACGGCGATGTATTCACTTTTGTCGATACCGGTACCAGCGATGATTTTATCGAAATAGCAGTTGCCATCAAAAAGACTCCTTGATGGGATAAACCACTGAGTCCGGATTTTGCTGAAGTGATCTCAATGAGAGTAATGTGCGCGGGGGCTTCCGTGAACCCGGACTTCAGCGGTCTCAGTGTAATTAATGTCGCTAACCAAACACCTCCGCAAGTTGCCTAGTCGTTTCCATTTTTAGGAGTCGGGATTCCACTCTGCCTGTGGACAGTTCCTGCATCCCTCCCCAAATATCTTCTTTAATTGGGTTTTGTCTGACCCATCATGAACAGCCCTTGTGAAAAGCTTCTGTTTGAAATTCCTTGACAGACAGATGTTACTTGGCATATGAAATTTGATATAACGGGTTCAGAAAAAAGGATTCTTCCACCACTTATCCCGTTGATGTAGCAATTCGTATTCTCGCGCCCCGCAAAACCATGGATCTCAGGAAATTATCGGCCAGATGTAATAATGATCAGGAAGCACTGCTCAGCGGTAAATACCATGCTATGGAAAATGAAAACTATAAAATCCATAATGATCAGTTGTTTATTGATCTGTCCGATCTTCTTTATTGATTCGCCATGTGCCGGGTCCGAATCCTCCTCCCGCTTATATACTCTTCCCATCAGCGAACTGGAAGCTGTCATGTCGGATTGGCTCACCCGGTCCGGGTTTCAAATACAGCGTTCCAAGCCTAACATGGGCGATGTTCAGTTAACCATTGCGCGACCGGCCGAAAAATGGCAAATCGTTTTAAAACCTCATTCGGCTGTGATTACCGAGATTGATGCCGTTTCTGCAACGATCGCATCCCAAAAAAATGCCACCATTGATCGCATGGCAACCTATATTGAGAATTATATCCTGGCACTTGCCGAACAAAAGCAAAGCTCCAATCAAATTATTCCGCCGGTGGTCCTGGCGCAGATCGGAAATGTGGTCTGCCTGAAAACAAGATTCAATAATAAAACATCACAATATTCGGGCTTTATTGTGGATACCCAAGGCCTTATTTTGAGTACAATCCATGACGTTGAGACTTTTCATGATATTAAGATCACCCTTTTCGATGGCCGCGAAACAACGGGCGAGGTCATTAAAAGGGACGTCAAGCAGGACCTTGCCCTGATAGACATCGGATCGAGCGTTGGGCATGCCGTTTCGCTGGCCAAGGGTCGCAACCTGTTGGGGATGGGCGAGAGAGTGTACTCGGTCGGGTGCCCGATGGATCTGGTCGGCTCGGTTTTTCCCGGCATCATCAACGGACCTCCGCGGCGGGTGAATGAGTTGACCTACTGGCAGGTCAACATGGAGATTCACCCGGGCAGCAGCGGCAGTCCTGTTTTTGATGTTCAAGGCAATCTAGTCGGAATTGTGAAGGGCAGATACCGGGGCACCCAAACCATCGGTTTTCTGATCCCGATCGAGACCATCATTGCATTTGTGAAAGGACCGTAAAAATATGAATTACGGTCGGTACCAGGTTGTTGATGAAATTGGCCAGGGTTCGATGGGGGTCGTTTATCGCGCCCATGATCCCCAAATCAATCGGCACATTGCGTTGAAACTTTTACGCCAGGACCGGGTCACCAGCGAGGAATTGGTGCAGCGATTTTTCAAGGAGGCCCAAGCCATGGGAGGGCTTTCTCACCCCAATATCGCAACAGTGTACGATACGGGACAGGATCATGGCACCATCTTCATTGCCATGGAAATATTGAGGGGTACATCCCTCAAAGACCTGATGCGGGAAAAGAAATTAAATCTGAATGAAATCGTTCATATCGGAGTCCAGGTCGCTGAAGCACTTGACTTTGCCCATCGGAAGGGCATTGTGCACCGGGATATAAAACCCTCCAATATCATTATTGATCCAAACGGCAATGCCAAAATCACCGATTTCGGCATTGCCCATATAGAGGATCCGACCCTTACTCAGCAAACAATACCCGGACAAATTCTCGGCACTCCCCTTTACATGTCGCCCGAGCAGGTTATGAGCAATCCCGTGGACGGGCGTTCGGACCTGTATTCATTAGGGGTCATCCTATATGAGATGACCACCGGAACCCCGCCTTTTAAAGGTGACAACATTGCTGCAATCTTTCAGTCAATTCTGCAGGAGACTCCCCGGGCGCCGGAGCTGGACGGCTCGGCCGTATCGCGGAACCTTTCCAACCTGATCATGAAAAGTTTGAACAAGGATCCTGCAAAGCGGTTTCAGACCGGCCTTGAGATGGCGCAACCGCTTAAAGGCTGTCTTCAGAGAAGGCAGTCGGATACAATGCGGGGGGTGAGGCGCCCTGCAAAACGCAAACGTATTTTTCCTGCAATACTGGCGGCAATCATTCTGATCGGCGCGGCTGCAGGAGCATTTTATTTTCTGTCAGGCAGGGGCAGCCCTCCTGAGAACCTGCTCTTGTCGGTTTTAAAAGTTGACAGCGATCCCTCGGGCGCCAATGTTTTTTTGGACGGGGTCCTTAAAGGTCAAACGCCCCTGACGATGAAACTGCCTCTTGGAAAATATGAAATTCGATTGAGCCGCCAAGATTTCAATGAATGGGAAGCTCAGCTTCAACTGGATCAGGAAGGTGAAACGCCTTTGTTTGTAAGATTGATAGCCAAGGATAAAAATTAAAACCCTTAACCCAAGGAGACATAAAATGAGGTCCCTAATAAAGCTGTCGGCCTTATCGGCAGCGCTTATCGGCATCATTATCCTCGCCAGCAGCACAGGCTACGGCCAGATGGCCGTCGGTGGACAGGCGCCTGTCTTTGCCTTGGACGATATTGGCGGTCAGCGCCACGACCTGTCGACGCTGGAAAATGCCCCGATGACGATTCTTTATTTTTTTGACGTGACCTCAAGACCCAGTCAGGAAGGCCTGCTGGCGTTGGACAGTCTTGCCGGACGATATCGGAAGGCGGATTTGAAAGTCTGGGGAATTACCCGTTCCGCCAAACAAAAGGTGTCTGAATTTGTCTCCCAGAGCCGAATTTCTTTTCCGGTTTTTATCGACAATTCCAAAATCAGCGAGCTTTACCAGGCGCGCTTCGTGCTGCCGACCGTTTGCATCATAGGTCCCGGCCTGAAAGTGCTGGATTACATACAGGGAGGCGGTGAAACCACGGAAATTATGCTGGTAAAGCTGGCTGAAAAAGAGCTGCAGCGCAAACAGACAGCAATTGCCAGGGAAATCAGCGAAAAGGTCATCCAAAAGAATCCGCAAAACGCAGACGCCAAAATGGTCAAAGGATACGCTGAGCTCAAGGACGGTGAACTGGATAGCGCCGCAAAGACCTTCAATGCCCTGTCACAGGAAGCGGGTCCGGGAAAAGTTCTGGGTGAAGAGGGTATGGTTTCCGTGTACGCCCAGAAGGGACAAACCCAGGAAGCTTTGGAACTGGCCGACAAAGTAGAGAAAGCAGCGCCGGACAGGGGATATGTGAATACCGTTAAGGCAGACATTTTATATGCCAAAGGCCAAAAAAAAGAAGCCCAGGCTGAATACCGCAAGGCCGTAAGCAAGAAATCGGCCGCCCCGTTTCAAAAGGCGGCCTCCTTGAACAAACTCGGCCGTCTGCAAGCCAGTCTGGGAAACTTATCCGAGGCCAGGGAGCTTTATGACCAGGCGGTTGCCATCGACCCCTACTATATAGAAGCAACCGCCAATTCTGCCAAGACCTACGAAAAAGAAGGCAAGTGGGATAAGGCGCTGGATGGTTACCGCAAGGCGCTGGCAGGCGATAAGGATGATCTTTTTGCCGCGGCCCTGGCGAAAAGAGCTCAAATGATGGTGGCGCTTCAGAATGATGTTGAGAGAAAAAAGCGCATGGACGAGCTGGCCAAACGCCTGGCCGAGCGATTTCGCAGCCAGCAGCAATCCGCATCCAAAGATCCGGAGGATGCGTGGACATCACGGCCCATGGTCATGACTTTCGTTGATTTGCAGGAAAAAGGCGCATTACCCGAACGGGATGGGTTGACCTCCGTATTAATGCTGCAACTGACCGATCAGCTCAATGCAACCGGCAGGATTCAGGTGGTTGAGCGGATCCTGATTGAAAAACTGCTTGAGGAGTTGGATCTCGGCTCCTCAGACCTGGCCGACCCTGATACGGCCTTAAGGCTGGGTAAAGTGCTGGCTGCTAAACTCATTGGCACCGGTTCTATCTACTATCTTCCGGCCGGCAATATTCTGAGTTTGCGTCTGATCGATACCGAAACCTCGCAACTGCCCAAAATCATCAACCGCCAGTTCGGTGCGAATCCGTCGCTGGATAGCGAACTAAATCAGCTGTACCATGAGATATTGACCGCTGTCATGAAGGCTTATCCATTGCGGGGATACATCGTACAGGTATCTTCGGATCGAATTATGATCAATCTGGGATCAAAACAGGGGGTGAGCGAAGGCACTAAATTTAAAGTATTAAAAGAGAAGGAACCCATCAAGTACAAAGGCAAGATCCTGCATAGTGCGCCTGAAACCGTAGCATTACTACAGGTGGTGCAGGTCGAGCCGGATCTTTCTTACGCAAGCATTTTAGGCCAGCAAATGCCCTTAGCCCGCGATGACAAGATCCAGGAGTCAGCAGAAAAAAAATAGTTGGAGAAAGCCTTGTCTTTGTCGAAGCATATTGTAGGATTGCCGCTGCTGCTGATTACGCTTTTTTTCGGATGCACCCCCGTGTCCGACATGGACCGGCAGCCGTCGGCGGTTGCTGTTTGGGATTTGGAAAACCTGAATCCGGGCGAAACGATCGGCGCTGATATGGGCGAGCTGTTGGCGTCTGAGGTGATCGAGACGCTGAAAGAAACCACTAAGTATCAGATAGTTGAAAGACAGCGTCTCATCCTGGCCCTGGAAGAGCTGAATCTGGGCAGCTCTTCTTTAGCAGATGAGGCCACTCGTTTGAAAATCGGCCGCATCGTGGGCGCCCGTTTCATGGTATTCGGCGGTTATTTCGTGCTCGGCGACATGATGCGTCTGGATTTGCGATTGGTGGAGGTTGAAAGCGGCACAATCGTTGAAGCTGCGGAGAAAACAACGGCTGCCGGCGATTTGAACGGCTGGCTGAAAATCACGCGGCAGGCAGCCAAGGAATTGATTTAGAATGATCGGTCCAAGGGGGAGTACCACCCACGATGCGTTTTAAAATCGTCAACACGGATGATCCCAATATTGTTTTTGAGACAGGTCAGC
>Ga0210064_1000060_pt1 | contig 48733 bp, 41 predicted proteins | sample Muzzi_CordC_D2_FD_185531 | JGI IMG/M metagenome (GOLD analysis project Ga0210064, IMG submission 185531) | Wetland microbial communities from San Francisco Bay, California, USA, that impact long-term carbon sequestration - Muzzi_CordC_D2 (SPAdes) | ecosystem: Environmental > Aquatic > Marine >... | reverse complement strand
TTTCAAAGTAATTTTATGACAAGACAATTAATTGGAAATTCCTGTTTGTTCGGAAAGGAAACATGGTCGAATTTAAGCTAAAATCTAGCCATTGGATTGTGGATGAAAATGATCGTATCATCATCGGCGAAGGGAGGATGAAGATTCTGGAACATGTTGAAAATACAGGATCTATTAATCAGGCTGCTAAAATGATGAAAATGTCATACAAAGCGGTTTGGAGTAAGATTAAGTTCACTGAAAAACATCTAAATGCCAACATCGTCCGTTCAGATAAAAAAACGGGAAGCCGTTTGACCAGAGAAGGAAAAGCGCTTTTGGAAAAATACCGGCTTTTGAAAAAAGAATGTATGATGGCAGATGATAAAATATTTAACAACATTTTTAAATCCTAAGCGGAGCGTTTCAAATTTTTAAAATGGTTAATATTACACTATTTTTAAGGCATTCTGACATTTTATATTTAAATAGTTTGAAACCCTACGGGATTTCCAATTTCACCGCATCTACTGCGTCAGACGCTGTTCCGCATAGACGGCTATAGCGAAACAACATCTTCCTTGTATCTGCGGCAAACTTGAAAATCGCTCAACTTAGATTATATAAATGCTTACTGAAACTAAAAATTTCATAAGGAAAAAATAACAAGATCTCATCAAATTAACATCATGAAAATATCAAATAAAAAAACATCCCCTCCTTTTGTTTCCATCGTCGGAAATTCAGGATCAGGAAAGACGACGTTTATAGAAAAATTGATTCCTGAACTGATCGTTAAAGGTCTAAAGGTTGGCACCATTAAACACGATGTTCATGGTTTTGAAATGGACAAACCCGGAAAAGACAGCTGGCGACATAAACATGCCGGTGCATCTTCCACCGTTATTTCATCTCCCTATCAAATTGGGATGGTGATGGATGTGGCACATGATCACAAGCCGGATGAGTTATTATCCTATTTTGATGGAATGGACATCATATTGACTGAAGGCTATAAAGGGGGAAATCACCCCAAAATGGAGATATTTAGAACTGAGATAATAAACGAACCGTTGTGTAAAAACGATAAATATTTGATTGCTCTCATCACGGATTCAGATATTGATCTTGATGTGCCCGTATTTTCCTCAGGAGCCGTTAAACAGGTCGCCGAATTTTTGATCAACCATTTCGATCTTTTTCCTTCCATCCATCGACCCTGATATAAAGAAGCCTTTTGTTGTTACAACTTTTACAATTTTGTTGCTTGACGGGTGTGATATTATACTTGATATATTAATCTTGAAATCTATTAGAGGTCCTTTGTATCTAAGCTAACCTATAAGATATAATTACAAGCCTAACGTAAAAGTTACCTCATGAAAAAACACTTCATATGGATATCTCTCGTTTTATTGGGTGTTATCATCGCTTTTCCGCTGTTCAGTATGACCTACTATACCATGGTACGTACCTCCACTCCGGATTTTTGTGCTTCGTGCCATGAGATCAAACCGGCAGTGGTTGCCTGGCGATCCTCCACCCATGTCAACAATGCCCAGGGATTCGTGGCCGACTGCATGGACTGTCACCTGCCGGCTCCTCACAAAATGTTCGACTTCTTCTTTGCCAAAACCTATCACGGCGCCAAGGACGTGGTTAAGCATCTCTTAATAAAAGAATACGATCGCAAGAAAAACCGGGAGGCCGCCTACGACTCCTTTGACAACGCCCAGTGCCAGAAGTGCCATAGAAATCTGCTCACCATGCCTGGCAAGCGAGGTGCCATGCTGGCACACCGGTCGGTGGTTTATGCTCGTCCAGGCTACGAAAAAAAGTGCGTGGACTGCCATTACGATCTGGTTCACAATGAGAGCGTGTCCATCATGTATAAGCAGTATCGGCGACTTCCCTATCAGGCCAAAGGCCTGCGAAAATTGTGGTAAACCAATATACAGATAATGTTTCATCTCTTTTTAACTGAAAGGAGAAAGACCATGAGGCAAAGATTTTTATTCATCGCAGCGGGGTTGCTGACGGTCGTTCTGGTGCTGTCCGGTGCCGTAACGACGGTCAATGCACAGCAGAACTTCCCCAAGGTGAAGGAATTCCGGATCGAACGAAGTATACCGCCCGAGGCGGTGGCATGCATCGAATGCCACAAGGCTACCAACCCGGGGATTTTTGACGACTGGGCTCGAAGCCGTCACGCTAGTGCCGGCATTACCTGCCTGGACTGCCATCTGGCACAACCCGGCGATACCGACGTGACCAAAGCACATGAGAAGTACTACAGCCAAAAGGACCTTCCATACGGAGAGCAGAAGTACAAGGTGCCCATCGCCGCAATCGTTACACCAAAAGACTGCTCCCGATGCCATCCCGACGAGGTGACTCAGTACAGCAAGAGCAAGCATGCAAACACTCTCGAGATCATATGGAAGCTGGACCCCTGGCTGAACAAAGGCATGAATTCGGATAATGAGCGAAAGACCGGTTGCTTCAACTGCCATGGAACGGTGATTAAGCATGACAAAAACGGCACCGTTGATCCTGCCACTTGGCCCAATGTCGGAGTTGGCAGACTGAATATTGACGGGAGCAAAGGGTCGTGCACTTCATGTCATACCCGACACCGCTTTTCTGTGGCTGAAGCAAGAATGCCCGAGGCTTGTGACCAGTGCCATTTGGGGCCTGACCATCCACAGATCGAAATTTATAATGAGTCCAAGCATGGAACGATGTACCATGCCTATAAAGATGAGTACAATTTTAATGCAGCCCCCGGCACCTGGACACCGGGTACGGATTACCGAGCCCCGACCTGTGCGGTCTGCCATATGTCCGGTTCCGGAAAGGTTATGGGAACCCATGACGTAACCGAGCGCATCTCCTGGGAGACTCAGGCCCCGCTGACAGTCCGACCCCAGGATTTCAAACCTTTTCCTTCGGGGACCGACTGGAAAGTGGAACGGGAAAAGATGAAGAATGTCTGCCGGGCCTGCCATGGTGATTCCTGGATCAACGATTTTTATAACGGATTCGATAAAGTTGTGGAAGACTACAACGAGGTCTACTTCAAGCCGGCCAAGGCAAAGTTTGACGAGCTTTATGAAAAAGGATTGCTGGACAAGACCAAATTTTTTGACGAGCGTCTCGAAGTGGAATTCTATGAACTGTGGCATCACGAGGGCCGGCGTGCCCGAATGGGAACCATGATGATGGCCCCGGACTACACCTGGTGGCATGGGTTCTATGAGTGCAAAATGCACTTTGCCAAGTTTATGGAAGAGGCCAATCATTTGATCGAAACCGGTCAAAAGGCTTATGTCGCCAAAGACTTTCCCAATGCTACGGGAGACACACAAAAGCCACCGAAAATCTTCGGCAACAAATAATTATCCGTCATCTTATGGAACTGGCCTCCGCTCTCAAGTTTGAGCGGAGGTCAGAGCCATAAGGGTTCTGAATTGCCCCCACTTTTTGTAGCACCTTTTGAGTTAGCATTTGTGCTAAATTTCTCTGTGTGTTCGTACTCAACTGAAATACGTTCACTTACCCACTCAAGCAGTCAGATATTTGCGTTGATCACCTTTGGGTGACGATAAACTATAATAAGCTATACTTTAGCTCACTTTAAGCACCCATGATTTAAATTAACCGGTTCAAAAATTTGAAACGCTCAGTTTAGGTGTTAATTAACCCGAGGGGTCGGGGAGTTTTTCTAAACAACCGCTACATGGATAATCTTTTTTTAAAACCGCATGATCACGCCAGAGGCGGATAAAACTCGCGGCAAGAGATCGTAAAGAAAAAAAAAGGAAACTATCTTTAAAATATCAACAGGTTCTCTGCATTCTTTTAAAATTCTTTTAAAGATACAATTTCGGTATGCGCCTGTTTTTTCTATCGATCCCTAAGCCACTCAAACAGCATACGATTTATAAAAAGATCATCCATTCCGCTATATTCAAGGATTTAAGAAAAAAACTCTCCACCCCCTTAATTAAACCATAAATAAAAGGGAGGCGATATGAGAAAAATATTAGTTTTAGGATCTGGTGCTGGCGGCACCATCGTGGCCAACATGCTTCGAAAAGAACTGGTGGAGTCCGAATGGGAAATCACCATTATCGATCGGAAAGAGCAGCATCACTATCAGGCCGGTTATTTATTCATACCGTTCGGGGTTTACGCGGAACACGACGTCATCAAACCCAAAAAGGAATTCATCCCAAAGGGGGTCAATTTTGTTCTGGACAACGTGGTCAAAATTAACACCGACGAAAGGCGGGTAGAGACCGAAACAGGCGGTCAATATGATTACGACTGGCTGGTGATTGCCACGGGATGCGATATTGCCCCTGGGGAAATCGACGGCATGATGGATGGGTGGGGTACGGATATTTTCGATTTTTACACACTGGAAGGTTCTCTTGAACTATACAAAAAGCTGAAATATTTTAATTCCGGCAAGGTGGTTTTAAACATTGCCGAGTTTCCATTTAAATGTCCCATTGCACCGCTGGAGTTTGTGTTCATGGCGGACTGGTTTTTTACGGTCAATGGGGTGCGGGACAAGGTGGACATCGAATTTGTCACGCCGCTGGACAATGTGTTTACCAAACCCGTGGCCGCCGGGATTTTGGCAGAGTTTGCCGCCAAGAAGAATATCAAGGTGACGCCGAATTTTGACCTGGCACAGGTCAACGCCAATGAAAAGACCATTGAATCCGGAAAAGGGGATAAGGTGGGATACGATCTTCTTGTGGCCATTCCCCCCAATGTGGGAGATAAAGCACTGATCGATTCGGGTATCTCAGATGCAGTGGGGTTTGTGCCCACGGATAACCATACCCTAAAGGCCGAAAAATTTGATCGGGTGTTTGTAATTGGAGACACCACCAACGTTCCCACGTCAAAAGCCGGTTCCGTAGCCCATTACCAGGCCTATACACTGATTGAGAACCTGATTCGTGAGATCGACGGCCACGAAGCCAAGTCCACCTTTGACGGTCATGCCACCTGTTTTCTGGCATCTGGATTTGAAAAGGCGATTCTTCTTGATTTTAATTACAATGTAGAGCCGTTGCCCGGCAAATTTCCATTTCCCGGAATGGGGCCTTTTTCCCTGTTACAGGAAAGCTTGAGCAACCACTGGGGAAAAATGATGTTTCGGTGGGTCTACTGGAATCTGATGATGAAAGGTCTCGACATGCCGCTGGAACCCCAGATGAACATTGCCGGTAAATTAAGAAAAGTTGCATAAAGGAGGTGGAGGCCATGAATCATGAAGAAATCGTCTTAAATCGACTCGAACGGTTGGAGCAGGAGATTGCACCGGTAGCCGATTCTGCCAGATCCATCAGCGAACTCAGAGAAGAATTAGCCCCTCGGGTCAATGAAGCGGTCAAAGCCCTTATCGTTGAACTTGCCGACATTGAGGCCGATTTTCAGCTGGAAGACCTGCTGTTTCTCATTAAAAAGACCATGAGAAATGTCCGGAATCTGACTTATTCTATAGATCAACTAAAAAACATTATTGATTTTGTTTTGATAGCAGAACCTTTACTCAAATCCACGGTCCCCCAAATGATCTTCTATATGGAGGATCTGGAGAAGAAAGGGGTATTTAACCTCTTAAGATCTTCTTTTGAAATCATTAAAAAAACAGCTGAGACCTACACGCCTGAAGACATGGCGCAGATTGGAGACGGGATGGTAAGGCTTCTTGGCGTTTTCAAAAAACTGACCACCCCTGAGGCTTTGGAATTGTTGGATAGAGCCGCCGAGGTTCCCTCAAGGGTAGATCTTTCCCGGACAAAACCTGCGGGTGCATGGGGGTTGCTGTGGGCCATGGGAAACCCAGAGGTCAAGGAAGGGCTGGGGGTTTTGCTGGAGCTGACAAAAGGACTGTCCACGCTCCGACCCAAAGAAATTCTGACCGATACATAAGGAATAATACTGTTCGCTTGACAAATCCATTCAGGCTGACAGAAGATATCATCGCTCTATCAATATGATCAACGATTCGGATCTGTAATGTATACATCGCCCCAAGCATATCCATATTTGGGGAATGATGGAAGACATCGATATTGAGGGACTGGTTGACAATGCCTGCAAAAAAGCCCAATCTATACTTGTTGGAGATATTATGACCACGGATGTCATCACCGTCAAACCGGAAACACATTTAATGATGATATTGGATATCATGATTAAAAAACATGTTCGTCGAATACCCGTATTAGACGGAGATAAAGCTATCGATATCGTTTATATCTCAGATCTTTTTTATCATCTTCTCGAAAGGCTGGATTCATAAAAAATGGATAAATGTAACATATTATTTCTGCCGCATAATATTAAAATTGCCGTAACTAAAGGAGAAAATCTAATCCGTGCTGCCATGGACGCCGGGGTTCATATTAATGCATCCTGCGGTGGAGAAGGAGTGTGCGGGAAGTGCCGCGTTATTATAGAAGATGGAAAAGTCGGCGGCGGCATATCAGAAAAATTAGATAAAAAAGATATTGAAAAAGGGTACCGGCAGGCATGTCTGTCAGATGTTTTAAGTGATCTTGTGGTTCGCATTCCCATCGAATCAGAGGTTGATGCCGGCGTGCTCAACTTACAAAAAACGCCTCGAAAGACGGCTATGATCTGGGAAATGAATCTCGAAGAATTGAAGGATAAAGGCCTTTTCATGCCTCCGGTGGAGAAGAAATATCTCGAACTTCCAGAACCGACCTCTCAGGATAATCTCCCGGATGTAACCAGGTTGATTTCTTTTTTAAAAGCAAAACACGATGAACACCGTCTGGTCGTTGAACTTCCGGTGATCCGGAATATTTCCGACATATTAAGACAAGGCGATTTCAAAGTTACGGCAACGCTCGCTCGACCGGTGCTATCCGGAAGAAAGACGCATATCATTCATATTCAGTCCGGGGATACCACCGACCGGAACTATGCCATTGCCGTGGATGTCGGCACAACAACCGTATATGCGCAGTTGGTTGATCTCATAACGGGCGATGTTCTGGCTCAATTTGGTGATTACAATGGACAAATCAGCTATGGCGAAGATATTATCAGCAGAATTGTTTATGCGGGAAAACCGGGCGGCCTTGACAAGCTTCAAGAGGTGGTCATAGCAACCATCAACAAATTAATCAAAAAAATTGTAAAAAAAGCACGGATCGATCCAGATGAAATTTCCACGATTACCATGGCAGGAAATACAACAATGACCCAACTCATGCTGAGGGTAAATCCCAAATACATCCGGCTTTCACCCTATGTGCCCACCTCGACCCTTTATCCGCCCATCAAGGCCATCGATCTGGGTCTTGCCTTGGGAGATCATGTAACGGCCTTGGTGTATCCGGCCATTTCGAGTTATGTGGGAGGAGATATCGTGGCTGGTGTCATGGGATCAGGAATGTATCGCACGGAAGAACTCACACTGTTTATGGATATCGGAACCAATGCCGAAATTGTCATCGGAAATAAAGATTGGCTGGCCTGTGCCTCCTGTTCCGCAGGTCCGGCATTTGAGGGCGGTGGGGTTAAGTTTGGCATGCGGGCTACTAAAGGCGCCATTGAGGATTTTTCCATGGATCCTGTTTCGTTTGAGCCGATGAATATCACCATCGGAAATGTCAGACCAAAAGGTATTTGCGGTTCAGGGCTCATTATCATCGCAGCCACCATGTTTGAAATGGGTATTATCGATAACCGGGGTAAATTCAATCGCGATCTCAAGACATCTCGCATACGGAAAACCGACGGTATTTATGAGTATGTGCTTGCATGGAAGCATGAAACCCAGGTCGACAGGGATATTACGCTCACAGAACCGGACCTTGATAATCTCATCAGGGCGAAAGGGGCTATATACAGCGGTTTCATGACCCTTCTTGAGGAAGTGGGTCTAAAGATTCAAGATATTGATCGCATTTATCTGGCAGGCGGGTTCGGCAGTTATGTGGATCTTGAAAAGGCGATGGTTATCGGACTTCTGCCGGAAATAGACCCGGATCGGATTCGGTTTGTCGGCAATGGATCTTTAATGGGTGCAAAGATGAGCTGTTTGACCAACCGTATCAGAAAGGACGTTGTCGAGGTTACCAAACGGATGACAAATTTCGAACTGTCGGAGACGTCCTCTTTTATGGACAATTATGTGGCCGCTCTTTTTCTGCCGCATACCAACATTGGCCAGTTTCCCAAATTAAAGGCACGCCTTGAGAGGCGAAGGGGTGTGCATAAAGAGTTCGGAGACCTTTGAAAAGTGCTGCCTTTTCCTCATTGCTGACTACCGATAAACCAGATTCGGTGTTTCCATAATCACCTTGGTTTCCGGTGGCACCGATGTGGTAATCCAGACATTTCCTCCGATGACGGAACGCGCACCAATAACGGTATCGCCTCCCAGGATCGTTGCTCCCGAATACACAATGACATCGTCTTCAATGGTTGGATGGCGTTTCTTACCTCTCAATCGTTTTCCGGCATCTTTTGGAAGTGACAGGGCGCCAAGGGTGACACCTTGATAGATTCGAACATTTTTGCCGATAACGGTGGTTTCTCCGATCACTACACCGGTTCCATGATCGATCACAAAACTTTCTCCAATATCGGCTCCGGGGTGAATATCGATGCCGGTTAAACTGTGAGCATGTTCCGTCATGATGCGGGGCAGAAGTGGAACCTGGAGCTCAAAAAGCTTGTGCGCCACCCGAAATACGGTCATGGCGAAGATCCCGGGATAGCTGAAAATGATTTCATCATGGCTTTTGGCTGCGGGATCCCCTTCATATACAGCCCGAACATCCGTCGCCAGTGTTTTTCTGATGGATGGAATCGAGTCCAAAAGAGCAAGGGCTATTTTTTGTCCTTGTTCATCACATTCGGTGCAAGGGAGATCGTATCTGAAACAATCGTGCCGAATGCTGTGGGCGATCTGAACGGAAAGCATGTCAAATAAAACCGAAACCGCTTGGCCCATGTAGTATTTCAGGTTGACCGGATCGATTTTTTCCCGTGCAAAATATCCCGGAAAAAGTATTTCTCTCAATTTATTTATGATATCCACCACGTACCCCTCAGAAGGAATCGGCTCGTAGTCGATATGGGTAAAACTCTCTTTGTCGTAGCAACTGTCGATAATACTTTCGGCAACATCGGGAAGTTGTAGTTTGAATCTGCTCAAAGATTCCGCATCAATACGGCAGGAAGGGTCATTTGTTTTTATATCCTTTTTCATTGGTATGTCTCCAAAGTTTTGATATCCGTGAAAAATATTTATTTTTTTACTACGATGTGGTATTGATTGTCAATATAAAACAATCCGAACGCTCGGCCAAGGTTTGTCTTCGTGGGTTTGTTTTAATTTAAAAAAGACTTGATAATATAATACATTATTGTAACAAGGCTTTGATCTTTAAGTCAGATCTTTTTATGTTTGAAAGGAAAGCATCATGCGTTTACATTATTTTCAGCATGTTTTATTTGAAGGCCTTGGCAGTATTGAACCGTGGGCAAAAGAGATGGGATATGAAATAACATCAACACGGCTCTTTGCCAAAGACCCGGTTCCGAATCTCGATGATATTGATTGGCTTATCGTTATGGGCGGTCCAATGGGAATTTATGACGAGGATAAATACCCGTGGCTTTTTTCAGAAAAAAATTACATAGAACAGGCGGTAGTACAAGGAAAAATCGTTCTGGGAATTTGTCTTGGTGCCCAATTGATAGCGGATGTTTTGGGGGCAAAAATTTATCCCAACCAATACAAAGAAATTGGATGGTTTCCCATTCAAAAAATCCAGGAAACAACTGAAACACGGCTTGGTGATTTCCTTCCAAAGGAAATTGATGCTTTCCACTGGCATGGAGACACCTTCGATGTCCCCACAGGTGCAGTCCGCATTGCCAAAAGCGCAGCTTGTGAGAATCAAGGTTTTATCTATGATGATCATGTTGTGGCATTACAGTTTCACCTTGAGACAACGGAACAATGTGCAAAGGATTTAATCGCCAATTGTGAAGATGACATCACTAAGGGTCCTTTTATTCAATCCCCTACGGTGATATTTTCTGATAAAAGGCGCTTTGAAAAAATTAATCTGTTGATGAGTGAACTGTTAAATCACCTTGCTTATGTATCTTCACCATCTCTTTCTTCAAACAGCTTCGGAATCAGAACTCTGGATCAGGTCAGGCGACTTAAATAGTTTTCATCCGGAAATGGAACGCAATTTTTATAATTACTATAAATTTTATAGTACTATCGGAATGGATGATCTTTTTTTAAAGCGAGTTCACGCGTTTTAAAATAAGATTATCCATGGAGCGACAATATAGGAAAACCCCCAGATCTCTGGTTTATAATAGATACTTGATAATTAAAAATCCTGCTATTAAAAGTACCGTGAATACCATGGCAAGGATGTTGAAATATTTATCGATAAAGGACTGAATGCTGGGGCCGAAAATGTAAATAAGCCCTCCCACAAGGAAAAAGCGCGCAGATCGAGATACCAGAGATGCCATAACGAATACATAAAAATTGATTTTAAAGGCACCGGCGGCTATTGTAAAGACCTTGTAAGGTATGGGCGTGAATCCTGCTATTCCGACGGCCCATGCATCGTATTTATTGTATAGCATTTCGATATATTCAACTTTTGGGGTGAGACCGTAAAAATCGACGATACGGGTACCGACTGAAGCCATAAACTGCCATCCGATAAGATAACCGAAACATCCTCCAAGGACGGATCCTGCGGAGCATATCAATGCATATTTCAGTGATTTCTTGGGTATGGCAACAGCCAGTGCGATAAGGAGTATATCCGGAGGTATGGGGAAAAAAGAGGATTCGCTAAAGGCCAGGAAAAACAGAGCCCATGATCCGTAAGGTGTTTCCGCCCAGTGAAGAACCCAGTCATATAAACGACGAAGCATTAGTTACGCTCTCCATCCATATTCACCCACAAGTTTGACAAATCTGCAACCTCCTAAATTTGTCTTGTGAATTCCATGTTTATCCTTATAAAGTTTAATGAGCTCCTGGGAATAAAGATCTCCCACGGGGATTACCATACGGCCTCCCATTGCAAGCTGGCTTACGAGGGGTTTGGGAATACCGGGTGAACCGGCAGTAACAATAATTCCGTCAAAAGGGCTTTCGTCTTCCCAGCCCGAAGTGCCGTCAGAATACTTGGTAACGATATTATGATAACGAAGTTTATCGAAAAGCTTTCGGGTTTTAGTATAGATCGGATAAATTTTTTCAATGGTATAAACGCGAAACACAATTTCCGCTAAAATTGCAGCCTGATATCCTGATCCCGTTCCGATTTCAAGTATCCTGTCGTCTTTTCCGGGTTGCAGTGCCTGAGTCATCTCGGCGACGATATACGGCTGTGAGATGGTCTGTTGTTCTCCGATGGGGAGCGGAAAATCACCATAAGCCTGATCTCTCAGAGCATCACTAACAAAAAGGTGTCGAGGGACCTTATGCATGGCTGCCAGGACTTTTTGGTCGGTGACGCCTCGAGCCTCAATCTGCCGTTTGACCATTTCTTGACGCTGGCGCTCGTATTTTATGGAGTTTTCTTCCAAAATAAAAAGCCTATATCTTCATCCAGAATATTTATTATAACATCGCAAGTCAGGCCTTTTTGTATTGATAGCGGATTTGCGGCACCAAAATTTCCTATCAAATCAAAGGAATCGCGTCAAGAATTTAGAGTCTGAAATCAAATGGTTTTACAATAAATCCGTTTTTTATCTTCAAAAAATCCTTTGAAAAATTGAGATTAAACACTTCTACTAATAAAGCACTTGATTTTTTATTAAGATATTACATAATCTATCACAACGTTTTTGGAAATTGATACAAAATTTACAAAAAACCAGAAAAATTATTTTCTGCGCTCTATATCCGGAGTTATCAAGCGAATTCCTCGCTGTCTGTCAAAAAAAACTTAAAATTTCGGTCCTACGGGGCAACGGAGTATTTTTTCATGTTGGACTGCAATAGCTATCGCAAACCCCGCAGCTTGTCGGAGCGAAGCGGAGATCCCGTTTTATTGGGGCTGCGGGGTTTGCGAGCGAATATAAAATTGACAGAATTCCTTATAGTCGAGAATTCCCTGAAGCACGCTGCAAGGAGCTTCAATAATTTCTGAATCAGATCGGACGAGCCATCTCCATGAAAAGTATCAGACATCTCAAATTGTGTATTTTGCTATTGCTACTCGTTATATTGCTTGGTGTTAGTGGATATATGACCATAGAAAAGTGGGATTTTTTAGATGCCCTGTATATGTCCGTCACAACGCTGACCACAGTGGGATACGGTGAAGTTCACAAATTAAGCAATTTGGGGCGGTTATTCACGATTTTTTTTATCATCATCGGTGTTGTCTATTTTTTGTATATGGCCGGTGCCGTTGTCCAGTTTATGGTCGAAGGGCAAATCAGAAGCATACTAGGGAGGAGAAGCTTGGATAAAAAGATTGATCGATTAAAAAATCATTATATTGTTTGTGGGTATGGGCGAATCGGAAAAACCCTTTGCACCATGCTTAAAAAAAAGGCGGTGGATCTGGTTGTTATTGAGAAAGATCAAGACCTCATACCGGTCATGGTTGAGGATCAAATGCTCTATATATTGGGTGACGCCGAAGATGAAACCAATTTGATTAAAGCCGGAATACGGTACGCTAAAGGTTTAATCGCTGTTCTGGCTACGGATACGGACAATGTTTTCCTGATACTGACCGCCAGGCAGCTTAACCCCGATCTTTATATTATGGCAAATGCTTCCCGCAACGAATCAAAGCCTAAGCTCCTGGCCGCAGGTGCCAACCGGGTGGAGTTGCCTTATGATATGGGTGCTGTAAGTATGGCCCAGCGGATCATCCGTCCAACAGTGACAAATTTTTTGGAATTTGCCTTTGCTCAAAAACGTAAGGATATTCAAATGGAAGAGATCCCGGTGACCCCATCTTCGAAACTTGTCAATGTTATGCTTAAAGATTCCGGTATCCGACAGCAGTTTAATCTGATCATCATTGCAGTAAAAAAATCAGACGACAGCATGCTGTTTAACCCTTCTTTTGAAGCGGTTATCGAAAGTGGTGATACCGTCATTGCTGTGGGGCAGGAGGAAAATCTTAAGAAACTGGAAAAAATATTGAATCCAACAGACAGATAAGGAGTAAATGGTTATTACACAAGTTTTGCATCTGTTAGTTTTATAAACGGCTATACAAGGGAGAAGGCTGGAATAAATCTTAAAGATAAATCATATGGGAGCGATCGTTAAACATAAAAAAACCATGTCTATATTTTATATATGATTCGTTTTTCTGTAATAACGATATCCACATGCCTATCATGGGCTTCCATTTGTATTTGAGGAACGATCTGGTCTTCAAATGTCAGAGCAACCTTTCTTGTGGTAATTGGCAGTTTTGGAATAAGCCGGTCATAATATCCATCACCGGATCCTATTCTTCCACCCTTTTCGTCGAAAGCAATACCGGGAATGATGGCGATGTCGATGCATTCAATGGGAACAATGTTACATTGATTTGGATCCGGCTCCAATATATTCCTGGGTCCAAGCGTTAAGTCGGTATCAAGGCTATCTATTTTCATCAATTTCATTTCATATTTTGTTGAAACAAAAGCAGGAAGAATAACTATTTTATTGTAGTTTAAACATCGTTCTATAATATTCAGGCTATTCACTTCACAGTGGCTGTTAATGTAAAGTAAAACAATGTTGGCTTCCAAAAAATTGGCAAATTCAAAGAGCCGCTTTTCTACTCTTTGGGTTTTATCTTTAATCACTTTGTCAGAAAGAGCGGCCAGTGCTTTTTCAACATTACCACGAATGTCATCTTTTGTTTGTCGGATTTCCTCCATAGATGTTCTCTCCTGCGCGAATATTTTGAAATTGTTTTATAATATAAAAATTGAAGAACAATGTCAACTTGCAATAATCATTGACTATATAACATGCTCATGATACGAAGAAATATCCTTTTTTGAGTGTGAAAGACTGCAATGTGGAGCTTGGAAATCAGATAATAATTAGAGACAATTCTATCCGTCAAAGGTCGGTAATTATCCGAGCCAATTGCGTATTAAAAGACTATGGGGACTGTTATGCTGGAAATTAAATTTGTGAGACAAAACCTTCAACAAATTGAAAAATCACTTGAAAACAGGGGCGAAACAGCAGATCTTGAAAGCTTCAAACATTGTGATACCCAACGAAAATCCCTTTTGCTTGAGATAGAAGACTTAAGGCATCGTAGAAATGTCGTTTCCGAACAGATCGCAGCCATGAAGAGAAACAAAGAAGACGCAGATGATCTTGTGGCTGAGATGCGCCAGGTTGCTGACAGGATCAAGGAACTGGATCAACATTTATCCGAAAATGAAGACAAGATAAACCATATTCTTTTCAGGATACCTAATTTACCGCACAATTCAGTGCCGATAGGCAAAGATAGTTCAGAAAATCCTGTTATTAAAAAGATGGGCACTGTACCCACTTTTGATTTTGAACCACAACCTCACTGGATTTTAGGTGAAAAGCTCAAGATTTTTGATTTTGAAACCGCATCCAAAATCACCGGTGCACGTTTTCCACTCTATCTAGGAGCTGGTGCGCGGCTGGAAAGAGCACTCATCAACTTTATGCTTGACATTCATACGACGGAGCACGGGTATAAAGAAATACTGCCGCCTTTTATTGTAAACCGCGACAGTATGACAGGCACCGGCCAACTGCCGAAATTTGAGGAAGACCTGTTTAAGATTCAAGGATGGGATTATTTTCTGGTGCCCACAGCCGAAGTCCCTGTGACCAATATTCATAAAGGCGAAATTCTGGATGAAGAAGTATTGCCGATTCTTTATACGGCCTATACCCCTTGTTTTCGTTCCGAAGCGGGTTCTTATGGAAAGGATACAAGGGGCCTTATCAGACAGCACCAGTTCAACAAGGTTGAATTGGTCAAATTCGCCAAGCCGGAGACTTCTTATGATGAGCTCGAGACCCTTTTAAATAATGCTGAAGCCATTTTGAATTATCTCGAAATTCCGTATCAGGTGATCAATCTGTGTACCGGAGACCTTGGTTTTTCCGCGGCAAAAACCTATGATATTGAAGTTTGGATGCCCACACAAGGTGTTTACAGAGAGATTTCATCATGCAGTAATTTTGAGAGTTTCCAGGCTAGACGTGCCAATATAAGATTTAAAAGGAAAGGAAAAAAAGGGACTGAACTGGTTCATACCCTTAACGGGTCCGGTCTTGCAGTTGGACGAACCGTGGCCGCTTTGCTCGAAAATTATCAGCAGGCTGATGGGTCTGTGCTCATTCCCGATGCCTTGAGGCCATATATGGGGGGGATGGAGAAAATAGAAAAGTGAAAGCTGAAGACTTTCCGCAAGAAATAAAGCCTTTCATACTTCCAAACCATGATGGCGAATTGGTTTATCGATGTTTAGGATGCGGCCAACAGTATGGTATTGAAAAGTTGTTGTATACCTGCCCGGCTTGCAAGCAAGTACTCCTGATTTATGATCTGAAATTTGAAAGTTTAAAAAAAATTCCGGGAAACATATGGCGAAAAATATTTGATTATCGTAAAATGCTCACCATCCCTGCTCTCAAAGGGATATATCTTTATCATGAATTCATCGGACCAATAATTCCGCTGGATACGGTCATTTATTTGGGAGAGGGTCATACCCCTGTTATTGAGGCCAACAACTTTTTGCAAAAAAAAGTCGGCGCTAGATTCTACTTTAAAAATGATGGTCAAAACCCCAGTGCGTCATTTAAGGATCGGGGGATGGCCAGTGCTTTGAGCTATATCAACTGTTTGGTTCGAAAAGGTTATGTTTCAGATGTTCTGGCCATATGTGCTTCTACGGGTGACACTTCTGCTTCTGCTGCTTTATATGCATCCTTTATTCAACCGGATGTTAAATCGGCAGTTCTTCTTCCCCACAAAAAAGTAACCCCTCAGCAACTGGCTCAGCCCCTGGGAAGCGGTGCTGCTGTGTTTGAGATCCCAGGGGTGTTTGACGATTGTATGAAGGTCGTTGAAGCGCTCTCTGAAAACTATAATGTCGCTTTGCTCAATTCTAAAAATGCATGGCGGATACTTGGGCAGGAGTCTTATTCGTATGAAATTGCACAGGCGTTTGAATACGACATGGAAAATCGAGTGGTTGTTGTACCCATTGGTAATGCCGGCAATATTACCGCTGTAATGAACGGGTTCTTGAAGTTTTATGAGACCGGAATCATCACTTCTTTACCGAAAATCTTGGGCGTTCAATCCGAACATGCCAACCCGGTATACCGATATTATCTTGAACCGGATGCAGCAAAACGAAAGTTTGAGCCGGTCATTGTCAAGCCCAGCGTTGCTCAAGCGGCTATGATCGGCAATCCCGTTTCAATGCCAAGGGTGATTCATTTGGTTGATGTGTATAACAGCATGTCGGGGAAGCAGAATGTTTTTTTTGTAGAGGTCACCGAACAGTCTATCATGGACTGGGAGCTTTTGGCCAACAGAAACGGTCATATTGCATGTACACACGGCGGGGAATCTCTTGCCGGATTAGTTGAGGCCCGAAGACTGGGAATCGTCGGGGAAAACGATATTGCTATCGTCGATTCAACAGCCCATGCCATCAAGTTTTCGGGTTTTCAGGAGAAGTATTTTGAAAAAAGCCTTCCAGCAGAATACAACATATCGTCAAATCCGGCTCTGGTCAATGCACCCGTTTACATCCATCCAGAGAGCCTGGAAAAAGTCCCTGCCCCGGGTAAACCATTACACGGCAATGATTTTGATCAGTTTGTAGAACAAACATCAAAAGAGATCGCAAAACGCTTGAGTCTTAAAAGGGTTCCTAAAGCATGAAGATAAAAGGGATACGTTCAGTAACCATCTATTTTGTGATCATCACTTTAGTGTATATGATTACCCTTTCTTGTGCTTATGCGGCTTTTTTTTACAAAAGTTACATTATTCGGTACGATAGAGGCTGGAACATATTATGTGATCCATATGTTGTTAAAAAAGATGATTGGGTATTTAAACTCTTTAGGGAAAAGGGAGAAATTTCAAATACAGATTTTCCGGAATTTTTACGGATATTCAAACGATTAAATCCGCACATCCATGACATAGACAGAATTCGTCCCGGACAGCATATCGTTATTCCTTTAAAGAAAGTCGACCAAGATGAGTTGCCCGAACAATCTTCAGGCGTCGTTACAATACCATATTTGACCAATGTTACCTTACCTGACGATGCAACAAAAAATTCGACAGACTATCAGGTCAAAAATGGAGACTGCGTATCCATTCTCATTTCTCAAAAATATGGAAATTACGGCACGCCATCATATCAGGAAGGCGAAAAGATGTTCCGGTTGATGAATCCTAAGATTGAAAATCTGAATCTCATTTATGCAGGGCAGGTAATCCGCTTGCCGGATCCGAAAAATCAAAACCAGTCACAGCCCCTCCAGCCCCCGATGATGGACACCGGCACCATTCCAAAAACTCCGGAAAGGGATCGTCCTGACAGCTCTGTGGCGTTTGTTGAGAACATGCCGTTGTCTTCCAGTGTAAATAACGGGGAGGAGTCCTCAGATTCTCCTCTGTCGAAAGTTGCTTCGGTGTTAGATGCCAGGCTCTTTAATAAAGGTGATTACTACCTTCCCAGGCCTGGAAAGGAAGACTATAAGGTCGATCTTTCACAGACCCCTTTTATAAAGCTTGAAGATGGAAAACGAATCTTTTTTACCTCGGGTGATGAAAATCAGGATTCTGAAATTAAGATTCTTAAATCTTTTTGGGAAGATGTGGTTATTGTAAACGTTACCCCGGAAGATCCCCTGGAAAAGGTTTTTGATACAGTTTTTGGAAGCCTTGAAGGAGATGTTATAAAACACCGTTTGTCATTTTCAGATCATGGTGTGGAGGTTGAAGTCAAAGGAAAATGGATCATCGAAAAATCCGGCGAGAACGGTGAAGCCATACGTCACCTTTGTATAACGGTTATCGATGATTTAAAAGAGCGAACACCGCAGTCAATCATTCGCTATCTGGACCAAAATAATATTATCATCAAAGAGATCCTAATAGGGAAAAGTATTAACGAGCCGAAATCGAATGCGTCCCGTTTTAATATCGCAGACAAGAACCTGGACATCATCGACGTTTCTGATCATGAGGCGTTTGTGAAGGATTTGCTAATGGCCATGGGATATCAATATTCTCCCAATAAAAACATCTCATTTCAGTATGCAGGAATTCAGATTAACGCTAAATCAAACCTTGCCACCAAAGGCAACGACAACATATTTTATATCGATTTTGGTGATTTTTATGGCGATGCTATTCATGCCATCGAAAAAAGCGGTTATTCTATTATACAGATAAAAGACAATAACAGCCTGGATGATATCATACAGATACTTCTCGGAGCGATGAATGCTTCATTTATAAAAGATCCGACATTTTTGGCTGCGAAAAGACCGGCCGATCATAACACCCGACTGACCATTCCGGGTTTTTTAATGGACCATGCAGATATGTCTATGGTCCTTCTTACATTTGCTCCGCTACATCATCAGGTCAGCCAATTTTTAACAGATAATGATATAAGAATCATTCGGATTAACCTTCAAGGTAAAAAAAATGAGTAGATATAGGTTAAATTGGACAGTATTAGTGATAGTGGCGCTTTATGTTGTTTCGTGTGCGACAGCAAATGTGGGCGTGCAAAAAAAGCAAGGGGAAGCCTTAAGGAACCTTGGAGAAGAATACTATAAACAAGGGGATTATACTTCGGCATTAAAGGAATTATTGAAAGCTGAAACCCTTTACCCAGACGATGCCTTTCTTCAAAACGATCTTGGTTTGACCTATAAAGCCAAAGTAAGGTTGGATCTTGCAGCCAAACATTTTAAAAAGGCCTTAGAAATTAAACCGGATTACGCGCCTGCAAAAAATAATTTAGGCACTGTTTATCTCGATAAAAAAGAATGGGATACAGCCATTAAATATTTCAAAGAGGTTTTAGAAAACATGCTCTATGCGACACCCCATATGGCGATGGCAAATTTGGGGTGGGCATACTATAATAAAAAAGAGTATACCCTTTCTGAAACATACTATCTTAAGGCCCTTGATTTAGAACCAAAATTTATCAATGCACAACGTGGTCTAGGTCTTACGTATATTGCCATGGGAAGGATTGATGAGGCTGAAGAGATTCTTGAAAGAGCGGTTAAAAACTATCCGAAATTTGCTCTATTGTATGACGACCTCGCAAAGGTTTATGTAATATCACACGACTATAAAAAAGCCGTTGATGCTTATCACAAAGTTATCGAACTTGCTCCCGACAGTCCTATGGCCAAGGAAGCGGAAAAGGCGGCCCTAAGAATAAAAAGATATTAATGCAATGAAAAAAATGACAGCGCATCAATTCGTGGCATTGACTTGTGATAGCTGAACGACTCTGGGTGTAATAAATATCAGCAGCTCTTCGCCGGTTTTTTCATTCTTTTTTGTTTTAAAGAGCCAGCCAAGAACCGGTATCTTTCTTAAATACGGGAGACCTTCTTCCCCGATATCTTTCCTTGTTTTTCTAATTCCGCCGATAACGATGGTATCTCCGTCGTCCACCAGGAGTTCGGTATAGGCCTCTTTGGTGGTGAAGGATATTTGGTTATTAATAACGGCGCCGATTTCATTATTTTTGATGACAATTTTCATTGTGACGCGTTCATCCGGTGTAATATGCGGGGTTACTTCCAGTTCAAGGGCAATGTCTTTAAACTCGGTTGTGGTGTTGCCATCCGCGTCCAGCTTGTTATACGGATAAGCCAGTCCCTGTTTGATCTTTGCAGCTTTATTGTCAAGGGTCAATATTTTTGGAGCGGAGATGATCTTAACATCGCCTTCAGACTCCGATGCTGCCAGCCTTGCATCCACCACCCGGAATGTATTTCCGATCAGTCTTGAAAATGTAAATCCGATTGCACCAAGACTGGTTGTTGGGGGATTGGTTGCGCTCATGTCGAAACCCAGTAAGCCTCCTAAGCTGCCATCTGTTCTGGTACCGGAGATCGACCATGACGTTCCGATTTCCCTGGAAAAGGTGTCGGTGGCTTCGACAATTCTGGCTTCAATCATCACCTGCGGTGTGACCTTATCTATTTTTTTTATGATTTCTTTAGCCTTTTTTACTTTTTCAGCAATGTCTGTAATGATAATTTGATTGTTTCTTCCGTCGACGGTGACACTGCCGCGTCCTTGGGTTGGCGTTAGATGAGGTGCCACGTCATCTTTTGCATTTGCATAGCTGACGGGAATGTATTCCGTTATCAATGGTGAAAGCGCTTTTTTCTGTTCTTTCGCCTTTTGTTCCGCGGCCAACATTTCCTGCCGTTCTTCTTCTTCCGCCACTAATGTTTTAAGGGTGGCGATGCGGATAATATCTCCTTCGAAAGCCATCCCAAGACGATTCATTTTTAGAACCAAATCAAGAACCTGATCCCAAGGTACAGGTTTGTCAAACGATAACGTAACCGTTCCGGAAACATCTTTGTCAATGGCGAAATTTTTTCCGCTGACGTCCATTAAGATGCGAAATACGTTTTTAATATCTGTATCAAAAAAGTTAAGCGCTATTTTTTCGCCGGTATATTCCCCCATTTTGGTTACAATTTTTTTCTTAGGAGATGGTTCCATCTCTGTGGGTTCTTTTTGGGCAACCGTCTGAGTTATCACTTTCTCCCAGGGCGGAAGTTTGGCTTTATCAAGAGGTTTTGGGGAGATTGAAGATGCTTCAAAATGAACGAAAAGAAGATTGTCAGTCTGCTCGATAAAATAAGGCACGGATTGGCGCAGTTCGATAATAAATCCGGATTTGTCTTTCATGGCCGATGTCTGAAACGGTATGATGCGGTCCACTGCGCTTTCAAAACGTGTGGTAATTAAGGGTCGCTTGCGATAATCCGGCAATTTTGAGTGATAAAGCTGAAGCAACAGCTTTTTATCATTGATTTTTTTTAACTCATATTTGGCAGGAATTGTAGTTCCAATAATAATCGTCGATTTACCTTCCTTTTCACTTGAAAAATCGATTCGATTCACCCAGGCAGGTTTTTTTTCATCGGCTTGTAATTGAGAAACTTGAGGAATGGAGGTTTTAGCTGGTGATACCTTTTGAGCAACCGTGGTGGGCTTTTGATTGCTATCTTTTGTCTCACCACTCGATTTTTCTGTTTTTTCCGAAGTCTGTGTAGCCGCGGCGGGTGGTTTTTTGAATGATATGATTAGGTCTTTTTCTTCACGGACGACTTCATAAGGAACATCTTCTTTTAATAGAATTTCGATACTGGTTGTTTGACCTTTGGCGGTTAATTCAGAAGCTTTGATTGAGGCAACAACATCACTTTCTGGATGGTAAGTCGTATCGATATTGTCGATGTCAGTTTCAGGGAAATAAAGCAGAACGCCAAGAGGGGAAGATTGTTTGACGGATGTATAAGCCAGCAGTTGGTTTCCGCTAACACGCACGTTGCTTGTTTCGGAATCTTCCACCTCGCTTATTTGGGTGATAAGTTTTGGGTTAGAAGATTCTGCGGTAAGTTTTTTGGTTTCTTTAACTGCCTTGGTATTTGAGGCACACCCGATAAACATGGGCAGCAAGATTACCAAAAAAGAGGATAGTATTCTACATTTTAGCGGTTTTTTTGTCTCACAATTCATGCTATTCTCCAGGAGGTTTCTGAAGTTTAATTGGTTTTTTTATGATCGAAACTTTGCCATAAATATCTTCACTCTCTTCTTCGATAATGATCCTGTCCTTTAATATCTGTACGATTTTACCCGAATTTGTTCCTATATAAGTCCCCTTTTTTACAACATATCCTTTTCCAGAGGTTTCCTGAACCAAAGCTCTGTTACCACTCGGAGCCTGTATTATTCCCACAAGGGTCAGCTGGCTTAGGTTTACCCTTTCAAGGGGCGTGAGGGGTTTACGCTGTTTGATTTTTTTATTCCCAACAGCCAGCGAAACAGGTCCTTTTTTGAAAAGTGGTTCAAAAGGATCCAGCTTCCCTTCAGGGATATATAAATCGCTGATTTCCGGCATTTTGGTTTTTTTGGCTGTCGGGGATTTTTCAGCAACCAACTTTTTTTTCAGGTTTGAAATATCAGCAGGCACTATCTCCTCTGGTTTGGCCGTTGCTTTTTGAACGTCTTTTTTTTCAACAATGATTTTTTTCGTGATTTGCCTTGATTTTAAAGGGGGTTCAGATGGTTTCTCACAACCCCACAACACAGGAAAAAAACAGATAATACAAACGAGACCGCGTATAAAAGCAAAATGTTTATCCATGATTTAGCGTTTCTTTTTTTTCTTTGACGAAGAAGCTTGTTCAGGCTTTGTTTCAACAAACCGATAAGTGATGGCCTTACAAGAAGTTATTAGGTCCGTGTTGCCTTGTATAGAGGCCATATTAATGTCGTCGATATTTACGATTCTGGATAACCTTGCCACTTTGTCGAAAAAAAGAGCAACATTATGATAATTACCTGTTACCTTAATAGATACGGGGATTTCAGCATAAAAATCTTTGTTTTGTTCAGACTCCGGCTGAAACAGCAAGAATTCCAGACCGGCGTCACGACCGGATTGGGATACACTTGACAATAGCCCCGGTATTTCTTTTGTTTCAGGAAGCTTTTTCATGACCATTTTAAATTCCATTTCTGCATCTTTAAGCTTATCCTGATAATATTTAAGTTGATTCGCCTTGGCTTTTGCCGTGGCAAGCCGGGTTTCCAGCGTGGCATGTTCTTTTTTTAACACATTGATTTTACTAATTTTAGGAACAAAGGAAAAATATACAAAAGGACCGACAAGCACTGCAAAGAAACCCAAACATAATAAGATTTTGTATAGTTTGGACAACTTTCCAATCTTAGCGGTGGTTTCGAAAAACAAGTTTGTTATTTTAGATGTGTCGATTTTTTTCATTATTTTTGGTCCGGCTTTGAGTCGACATCATTTTTGTTTTCTGTTTTTTTCAAAGAAGATTTTTCACATCCGATTTCAAATTTTTTAAGATTTAATTTGTCTACCTTTTGTTGTGTTATTGTCTTTAAATTGACATTTTTATATAGGTTTGATTCTTCCAGGCGACTCATAAAGTCAGCAATGGTTTTATTGTCCAATGCAATCCCTTTGATATTTATCTTTTCGCCAGATGACTCAAAATTGGTGAACCATAATCTTTTAACGGGCTTGTTATCGTTGCCTGCTGATGCATCAGATGTCGAATTGGATGTATTTTCGGCCACCATTTTTGTCATATTTTCAAGAAGGATGACCTGAGCTCTTCGATTCATTTCGATACTTTTGATAACATCTGTCTTATGTCCCAATTTTTCGAGCTCGTTTTTTATTTGATCCACCTTTTTTGCATTTGTCTCAGCCTGGGTCAGCATTATTTTTGTGTTTTTTATATTTGTGTTTAGATCATCGATTTTATTTCCCAACCATATACTATAGTAGAGCAGTATCACAAAAACAACAAAAAAAACCGCAAGAAATATGTTTATCTGCCTGAGAATATTCTCTTTTTTTCTTGATTCACGATAAGGGAGCAGATTAATTCGTATCATTTGTCACCAATTTTTCGTGCTGCTAGTCCCATACAGATCGCGGCTTGCGGAGCGATCTGCTCAAGATAAGAAGAATCAAACCGGTTACTGTCAATAATAAAATTCTGAAATGGGTTTATAACTTCGACTTCAGCTGATGTTTCGGCAGCTAGAAGTTCAAGAAATTTTTTAATATTGGCGCCTCCACCGCTGAGCACAATCCTGCCAATTTGTTCCTCAGGATATGTAGAGTAAAAGAAATCAAGGGCGCGTTTTATTTCAATGCACCAATCGGTTACCACGGAGTCAACAATTTCTTTCAAATCTTCAGCAGATATAAGATCTGTTTCTTCACCGAGTTTGATCGCTTCTGTTTCCTCAATTGTGCAACCAACTGTAGAAGCAATCTTATCATTAATTTGTTCACATCCAAGTGAAACATCACGCATAAATTCAGAAACATTATCTTTTAGAATATTTAACGATGTTTTGCTGGCACCGATGTCTATCAGGGCAATATTTTCTTCTTCCAAAGAATAGTTAAAATTCAAAATATTTTGAAGGGCAAAAGCATCTACATCTATTATGCGAGGGTTAAGTTTTGCCATTTTCATGAGATTGATATATTCGCTAATCATCTCTTTCTTGGCGGCAACCAGAAGCACATTCATTTGATTGGGATTGTGTTCGCTTCCTCCAAGTATCTGGAAATCTAAATTCACTTCACTGATGTCGAATGGGATATATTGTTCCGCTTCAAAATGGATTGTCTCGTGTAATTCATCTTCCGTCATAGTCTGGACGTTGATCTTTTTAACAATAACCGAGTAGCCTCCAATGGATATGGCGACGTTTTTATCCTTCAGTTTGGTTGATTTAAAGAGTTCACGAATATACCCAGAAACAGCTTCAGGGTCTCTAACAGACCCTTCTTCGATGAGGCCGGGTTCAATATTTATTGTGCTGAAGTTTTTAAGGGTAGATCCAGCTTTTGTATCGACAATTTCAGCAAGCTTTAGTGTCCGGGATCCTATGTCCAGTCCAACAAGCCGGTTTTTTTTCAAAAAAAACATAATATTTTCTTAATCACCAAAAATCTTGTTTTTATCGGAAAGGTTTAAACCCAGGGCCAAAATAATCTTTCGCTGAGTTTCAAGACGACATGGCATTCCTTTTTCTATACGCGCAACTGTAATAGGAGATACATTGGCCTTCCTTGAAAGTTCGGTCTTGCTCATCAGCAAAGATTCTCGAAATTTTTTTACTCGGTTACCTTTCACTCAAAAACCTTTGTAATAAAAGAATTAAAAACTGTCCAATATATCTTTTGAAAAAAGATCCAAATACAATATACAACAGTTTACCCTATATTATGGCCAAGCTCAAGAACTTTTATGCATAATTATAGACAAATTTTGATTAATTACTTTGTTTTGTGGTTTTTTAAATAAAAATACCATATATAGTATTGTATAACTAAAGATAATATAAGTGCAATGAAATAATGCTATCAACGTTCATGCCGAAGTACCTTACACGACTGAATGAGCTTTCGGGAAGTTTCTGTTGTAACGCTTCACGTATCCATGTGCCGGATTGGTTATGTTTTAAATGATGTATCATTTTAGCTTGGATGAAATAAAGCATTGTCTTGACTTTAAAGGTCGATTTCCGTATATGATCGAAAAAATACAATTTAATCATTCTTGTTTGAAACCGGTATTATTTTTTGTGCTTTTTTGCATTTACATACAATAAATTGAAATATCGGCATCAACCATTCAAAACTTTAACCTTGTCTATGAACCGGTACTCAGCAGAAGAAAAAGTTAAGCCTTTTAGGCTGGTCAAATATTTTACCTTTACCAGCCTGATCGTAATATTTATCGGGACACTGGTTTTTTCTTTGCTCAACATGCACTGGGCGAAAGCCATGCAGAAAAAAAAAAGTGAAGACTACGCCCGCCTTCTGATCGAAAATCTTAACCATCAGGTCTTTTTACAATTTATCATCCCTGTTGCATTGAAATTCGGCAAAATTCAACTGAGTGACGAAAAACAATTTGAACGCATGGATAAGGTCGTCAGAAGTACACTTCACAGTTTTAAGATCGATATGGTTAACATATATGACATGAACAATACCATTTCATACAGTTTCGACCGTACGATGATCGGCAAACAAGATTTTGGGGGTAAAGCGTATAAAGATGCAGTTTTGGGGAAATCAACTTCAAAACTGATTCAAAATGGAAGCTGGTTTATGATTTTACTCGGATTTCCACAGAACAGTCGATTATTTTCATTTGCCCCTTTGCGAGCAGAGCAACCGCTTTCCAGGATATCCGGTCCGGTGTTGGGGGTTGTGGAAATCGTACAAGACTTAACCGAAGATTATAAAGCGATTTTTGATTTTCAAATACGTGTTATTATCACCACTTCAGTGGTTATGGGCGCTCTCTTCCTGGTTCTTTTGTTTGTGGTTAAAAGGGGTGAAAGTATCATAGAAAAGCGTGCCCGGGAGAGACTTAAGCTCATAGAACAGCTGAACCGTGCAGAACACCTGTCGACATTGGGAGAAATGGTGGCAGGAATATCCCACGAAATTCGTAATCCATTGGGTATTATAAGGAGTTCATCTGAACTTTTAAAGAAAAAAATGGCTGGCTGTGATCCTTCAAATTCAATTCCGGATATAATCATTGAAGAATCTGTTCGATTAAATAATATTATAACAGATTTTTTAAATTTTGCGAAGCCCAAGAGCCCATATCTTACAGCCTGTAAAATAGAAGATGTTCTCGAAAAAAACATCAATTTTTTAGCCACGCAGATCACAAAGGAAGGTTATATTATAAAAAAACATTACGACAATGACCTCCCGGAGATAAACGCTGATGCTGATATGCTTTATCAGGCTTTTCTTAACATTTTAATAAATGCCATGCAGGCAATGCCTGAAGGCGGTTCAATTTATGTGAAAGTGAGTGCAGAAGATAACACCGTGACAATAGTGTTTGAAGATGAAGGTGAAGGTATACCTCAGCATATAATGGAGAAGATATGGGATCCTTTTTTTACAACAAAAGCAAAGGGAACCGGACTGGGGCTTGGTATCGTGAAAAATATTATCGAATCACATGAAGGAAGTGTAAGGATTGATAATAAACCGGTCGCCGGAACCAGTGTTAAGGTTATATTACCTGTTAATTAAAGGGCGTCGTAATGGAAACGGTCCTGATTGTAGATGATGAAAAAAATTATCCGCTTATATTGAGTGCTATTCTTGAAGAAGAAGGCTTCGAAACCTTTACCGCCAACAGCGGTCATAAAGCGCTTGAAATACTCGCAAATACCGACATAGACCTTGTACTTACCGACATGAAAATGCCATCCATGGATGGTATTGAACTTTTGGAGAGAATAAAGGACAAAGATCAGGATCTTCCGGTCATTATGATGACAGCCCACGGTACTGTGGATAAAGCTGTAGAGGCCATGCAGAAAGGTGCTTACAGTTATATACTCAAACCTTTCGAGAATGATCAGTTGATTGTATATGTGAATAAGGCTGTGGGTATGTATCGGGTTGTCAAAGAAAATCGGCAACTCAGGAACGATGTAAAATTACAGTATGGTTTCGGAAATATCATTGGAAAAAGCAAAGTGATGCAAGATGTTTTTGAAACCATACGAAAAGTTGCACCGGCCACCACGACGGTATTGATAGAAGGTGAAAGCGGCACCGGAAAAGAATTGGTTGCAAAATCGCTACATTTTAATGGGTTACGACGTGACAAGCCTTTTGTTGCTGTTAACTGTAGTGCGCTTGCTGAAAACCTCCTTGAAAGTGAGCTTTTTGGGCATGAAAAAGGTTCGTTTACCGGTGCTGTTGCGATGAAAAAAGGACGTTTCGAGCTTGCTGACGGAGGCACTCTTTTTCTTGACGAAATCGGTGACCTTTCACAAAATCTTCAGGTAAAGCTTTTGCGAGTCCTTCAGGAAAAAGTTTTTGAGCGGGTCGGGGGAATTAAGCCACTATCTGTAGATATTCGTATTATAGCCGCCACAAACAAGAGACTAAAAGATGAGATGTTGATAGGGAGATTTAGGGAAGATCTCTATTATCGACTGAATGTGGTGCATATCGTCATGCCGATTTTAAGGGAGCGCAGAGAAGATATTCGCCTGTTGGTTGACCACTTTATAAGCAAATATAAAGATGAACGAACGTCTGACATTCCAATAATAGGTCTTGATTCTGAGGTAGAACGTCTCTTTTATGATTACGGTTGGCCAGGGAATGTTCGAGAGCTGGAAAATGTTATTGAACGGGCCATGGTTTTATGCCAAAGCAATAAAATAAAGATCTCGGATCTCCCAAAAGAATTTAAGAACAATGTATATAATTCTCTTCATTTTGAAGGAATACCTGCAGATGCAAAATTAGATGAGACTCTTGCGATGATAGAAAAAAAGATGATCGAAAGAGCCCTGAAATTAACAGATAATGTTCAATCCCAGGCTGCAGAGCTGCTTGGGATTGGCAAAAGTGGACTTAATTGGAAAATAAAAAAGTTTAAATTGGACATCGGTTCAAAAACTTGAATGAAAGCAAAATCATTTATTTCTAAATCATATTAAAAGGTTATGTTGTTTGAAGGATAAAGTGGTTCAAAAAATTGAACCCATAGGGATTTAAAGAATATATATTAAAATTAATATCTTATGCTATTTGGCGTTAATCTGGGTTCAAAATTTTGAACTTTTCTCTGTTTAAAAGAGAGGGTTCGGGGGAAAACAGAAAAAAACAATTCGTTGGATATTTGGTGTAACATATTTATATTATTATGTAAACCAACGGACAAAAAATAGGGCTATTTTTTATTGGTATTTTGGCAAGGAAATTGCATAAACTAATTTCAAACCTAATAATTTCTTTATCTGTTTTCCTCCTTAATGACCAATGGTATCAAATCTATTGGTCATTTTTTTTGGAATTTTAGTTCGTGTCCGCCCATAAATGGTCTTTTTGCCCAATCCGCCGGAGGCGGACAAGTCTCTGCGTGATACTCAAAAAATAATCCTCGGAATATTATACATATGCCTGTGGTTATTTTTTTCGCATGCCTTGATCTTGAACAAAAATCCTCATTTATGGATGGACACTAGTTAGCTTTTTGAATGCCAGGCGATTTTTTCTTTGACAATTTCAGTATACATAGAACCGGAATGGTCTGATAGGATTTTCTTAAAAGCTTCTATGCTTTTATCTTTATCTCCAATTGCAGCATACAACTCGCCTAAATTGAAAAGCGCTTCGTCCTTGATACTATAATCAGGTGTTGTCACGATCGTTTCAAAATATTTAGCTGAAGTTTTGTAATCTTTTTTTGCCATATAAGAATAACCAAGACCGCTTAAAATAAGATTATCAAGAAATGGCTCATCGCTTAAGTCTACCAGCGATTTATTAAAATTCGATATGGCTTTATCATAATCTCCGGCGGCATAACACATCTCTGCATAGGTAAACCTTGCCAGCTTTCCCCCTTTTCTGCCCGAATATTTTTCCATAATTAGTTCAAAATCTTTTCCCGCATCCAGGAAGGCTTCCCTGGGATTACTCGATTTCAGCAATGTCTGATATTTGACAATACCTTGTTGAAGAAGGAAAAAGGCCTTGTCTTCGGATTTTTTCAAAAAATATACGGTTGCCGCGGCAACAATAATCAGTACGGCTAAAAATGTAAGCGCACATGAAACTTGAACTTTATGTTCAGTGGCAAAATTGAATAATTTTGTCCATAATGTTATAAACTCGTCAGGGTTTTCAAGGTCCCTTTTGCGAGCACGGGATATTTTTTTTGCTGCCATTATTCCTCCAGTAATTTTTTGATTCTCTGCCAGCCTTCTTCCGGAATGTTCGCCCCCATAACCTGGCATACTTCATACCCGCAGGCAGAGCCAAGCTTACCGCATTTTTCAAGGCTAAAACCGTTCACTAGTCCAAACAAAAAACCAGACGCCCAAAGGTCTCCGGCTCCCGTTGTGTCCACAGCGGCACCGTCCCCCATGGGCTCAATGGTTATAGTTTTACCGTTATGAGCAATAAAACTCCCCCGTTTTCCAACCTTTAGCACCGCAATCAGCGTGTTTTCGGCCATGGAACAAATTGCTTTGCTTTCATCCGAGTAACCGGTATATGCCTGCGCTTCATCTTCATTGGCAATCAAAATATCAACGAAATCATTTATAATTCTTTTAAGAACTGTCTTTGATTGTTCAACAACTGTAAAGCTGGCAAGGTCCATCGAGACGAGGGCACCAACGGATTTTGCGGCCTCTAAGGCTCTTATGATGAGATCCTCATTAAAAAGCAGATACCCTTCGACATGGACAATTGCGGCATTTTTAAAACAATTTTCAGTAATTTCATCGGGCTGAATTTCAGAAGATGCACCGAGGAACGTAAACATGGAGCGCTGCGCGTCGGGTGTAATGATGGACAGCACTCTGCCTGTGGAAGATGGTGATGTAAAAAGAGCCGGATTGACATTGTTTTTTTTCAGATCTGCTTCAAACAGACGTGCCATATGGCCAGTGCCGCTTTTGCCAACAAAGCATGCCTCTCCTCCGAGCTTGCCGATACCCACGACGGTATTACACGCTGACCCCCCGGGCACGATGATGGGTTTTTGAGATGTTTGTAACAGTGTTTTTTCTATAAACTCCCTTCCGACGTATTTCATTCCCCCTTTGACAGCGCCGGTTTTTTTCAAAAAATCTTCTTGTTCGTGAATAAGAATATCAATTAGCGCTGAACCGATACCCACAATCAGCTTTTTGTTCTTATCTATTTGTCTTATATCCATCTGTTCATCGCTTTATATTTTGGTGCCGTAGGGTAGTGCGCCAAAGACATATTTTACCTTAATAACTTTCTTCTGGCCTGCGAAATAAAGAGCCTTTTAGTTATATTGGGGTGAAAAATTTGTATTATTCATCTGACCCCATTACCATACAAGGGACTCATGAATCCATCCCTTGTCGCCGTCGGCATGCTGAATGTGAATCCAGCTCCCCTTGCGTTCAAGAACTTTAAACGGAATTCCTTTTTCGACCTCAAACAGCACCTCAAAACTTGTGTCCGGACCTGACCGAATATTGCAGTTTTCTGTTTTTGTAATTATTGAAGGAAATTTACCAAGAAGCATTTTATGAATCCACCCTTCATCTCCTTCAAAATCACGAAAATGGTACCATTGGCCGGACTTTTGGAATACGTCGAGTGGATGGTATTTTTCTACGGCCCATAAGATCTCATAGTTTTCCCCGGGTCCGGAACGTATGTTAGCTATGGAAACCGAAACCGCCAAGCGTTCAGCCGACGCGACGGAGACCGATACAAACAGCAGAAAAAATGTTACCCATGCATAATGTTTCATGGTAAAGGATGGTGGTTTCGTAAAAAGTACTGTTTTCCTTTTTACGAACGGTTTAAGTTTTAGGTATTAAGTTTTAAGTATATGTAAATAAACGCAAAACAACAACATAAAACCTAACACTTAAAACATAAAACGTGATGAATTCGATTTTTTACGAATTCATCAAAGGATAAAATGTTAAACTATCACAAACCGGCACGTCGGCTGTCAAGCCGCTCGATTCCTTCTTCTTTTGCCATCTGTAACGCTGTTTCATAATCCTTTTGCGACAGATAAAGAGAAAGTTCTCTGACCTCACCGGCTCTCCCGCAGGGTCTGTACTGCGGCATGATATTGACATAAGTGTTCGAAGAAATTTTGCGGGCAATAAATCTCATAATTTCCCGCGTTCCCGAAAGCCCGGAAGGAAGTACCAGGTGCCTGAGTAAAATTCCGCGCTTGGCAATCCCACGATCATCGGAGACAAGGTCACCCACCTGTCTGTGCATCTCAATGAGCGCTTTTTGTGTTATCTCAGGGTAATCTTTGGCGTTACATGTTCTTTTTGCGATTTCAGGATCCCAGAATTTAAAGTCCGGCATATAAATATCGAAAACACCTTCCAAAAGTTTCAGTGTTTGGACAGAATCATATCCTCCGGTATTGAAGACCAAGGGGACCGAGAGCCCCTCGGGTATGGCGATTTCAACGGCGGAAAGGATCTGAGGAACAACATGAGACGGTGTAACGAAATTAATGTTGTGGCATCCTTTGTTCTGCAAATGAAGCATGATTCTTGCCAACTGCTCATTGGATATTTCCTCTCCGTGTTCCAGATGACTGATGTCGTAGTTCTGACAGAAAATGCACAGCAGATTACAGTGGGTAAAAAAAATCGTTCCCGAGCCATGGGTTCCCACCAACGGGTCTTCTTCACCGAAATGCGCATTGAAGCTTGAAACATATGCTTTTTTACCGGTTTTGCATACACCGGTTTCACCGGTCAGCCGATTTACCTTACACTTTCTGGGACAGAGTGTACAGGATTTTAACATTTCGTAAGCCGTTTCAATCTTTTTGGCCATCAATCCTTTCTTGAAAGTTTGTATATAGACGGGTCTATACGTCGGCATTTTATATACCCCCCTCTTTACTAAAGAGGTCGCTTTGCATATTGGGAACACGTTATGTAAACCTCAAATTGAGGTAACAGATTATACGCCGATCATTTTTCCGCCCTGATAGACCAGAAAAGCCATTCCCCAGGCAAGCAGCGTACTGTATGAAATACTGAAAATCATCCATTTCAAAGATGCGGTCTCACGCCGGATGGCTGCCAGTGTTGCCAGACACGGCATGTATAATAAAACGAAAACCATCATTGCCAATGCCGCAATCGGCGTCATGCCGGATGACAATAAGGCATTTTTAAGGGCTTCGGAATTCTTTCCATTATCAGCGGCATAAAGTATTCCCATGGTACTTACAACGATTTCTTTTGCCACAAAACCGGTGAGAAGGGCGACACTTCCACGCCAGTCGATCCCGATGGGTGAAAAAACAGGGGCAACGACCTTGCCGATACGGCCCATAAAAGATTTTTCAGCCTTTTCAGCTTTTTTTTCTGTTATGAGTTTTGCAACGGCAACATCCCGTTTTTGTCCTAATAATGCTTTGTCAGATTCTTGGGCGGTGTCAATCTCGGTTTGAAAATATGTTTTGACCTGTTCTATTTCTAAGTCATAATTTTTGGAATAAGATATATTTTGCGGAAATGCAGTAAGCGTCCATACGACAACCGAACCTATAAGTATATACCCGCCCATTTTTTTTATAAATATCTTGCTTCGATCCCACATATGGATCATCAGGCTTTTGATCATCGGGATTCTGTAGGGCGGGAGCTCCATGACAAACGGTGCGTCAGCCCCTCTTAAGAGGGTTGATCGAAAAAGACGACCAGTGATGATAGAAAGAATAATACCCAAAAGATAAATGCCGAAAATTACGGTCCCCGCCTTGGCGCCGAAGAAAGCACCTGCCAGAATAATGTAAACCGGAAGTCTGGCGGAACAGGACATAAAGGGGGTAATAAGAATGGTAAGGGTGCGATCCTTTTCACTTTCAAGGGTGCGGCTGGCCATAATGGCCGGAACGTTACAGCCGAACCCCATCAACATGGGGATGAAGGATTTCCCGTGAAGTCCGATAAGGTGCATGATCTTGTCCATCAGAAAAGCGGCTCTGGACATATAACCGGTATCTTCAAACAAAGCGATGCAAAAAAAGAGGATCAAGATATTCGGCAAAAAAATAATCACACTTCCCACACCTGCGATAATGCCGTTTATCAGAAAATCTTTAACGATATTTTCCGGAAGCACATAGGCCAGTAGTGCTGAAAATAGACTGATGCCGCTGTTGATCCAGTCCATTGGATAGGCACCAAGGGAAAACGTCAGCTGGAACATGGCCCAAATAAAAAAAATAAAGATTGGAAATCCGACAAACCGGTTGGTTAGGACAAGATCCACATTACGGGATATATCGACACGCTGTTTTATCGATGTTGTAAGGACTTCCATGATGATCCCGGCAATAAATCCATAACGTTCATCAGTCATGATGATTTCCGGATCATCATCAAAACGATCCACAAGAAATTTCCGATGGTTGTCGATTTCTCTGAGAATATCCTCACCGAATTTTCCGGTCTTCTCAAGAACGCGTTCCTTTACGATTTTATCATCTTCCAGGAGCTTTATGGCCGTCCATCGGATATTGTAAGGGATTGAATCTGCTGCATGGTTCCCGATAAAGTGTTCAATTTTTGAAATGGAATCTTCAATGTCCTTGCTGTATTTAACTCGTCGCTTTTTGGGGAGAACATCATCCGATTCCGCCAGTTCTATGGCCTTTTCTAAAAGCGTTTCGATACCCTTGTTTTTGTTTCCGATGGTGAAGACCACTGGAACTGCGAGAAGTTCGGAAAGCTTTTTATCGTCGATTTTGATCCCACGGGTTCGAGCAACATCGGCCATGTTCAGGGCAAACAATACTTTACAGTCGATCTCCCTCAGTTGCGTTGCCAAATAAAGACTGCGTTCCAGGTTGGATGCGTCAATGATATCGATGACAACATCCGGCCGTTCTTCCAAAATAAAGTTCCGCGCAACGATTTCTTCAATGGAGAAGGGGGTTAAACTGTATGTTCCGGGAAGATCGATTATTTTCAAATCATACCCGGATTTATTTATGGCGCCTTCTTTTTTTTCAACAGTAACCCCCGGCCAGTTTCCAACTTTTTGACGGGTGCCGGTAATGTTGTTGAATATTGTCGTCTTGCCTGAATTCGGGTTGCCCGCAAGGGCTATTGAAAGGCGTTTTTGGATCATTACAATTAATTACTTCACATTTTCAACGGTAATTTGTGCGGCTTCTTCAACGCGGAGAGATACATGATAACCTTTGACGATCAATTCCACAGGATCTTTTAACGGCGCATATTTTTCAACATAAATGCTTGTTCCTCTGAGAATACCCATTTCGAGAATCCTTCTGCGCAGAGCTCCGTTTCCGCCGACGCGGACGACAGTTGCGGTTTGCTTTTGTTTCATCTCACTTAACAACATCAGCCTTTCTCCATGGTCAGCTTCTAACCGGTTCTACCAGGATCTTTTGGGCCAAGCCGCGCCCCAAAACATACCGGTTGTAGTCCACAGCAACCACCATTTGTCCTTTATTGAGGTTGGTAATGATGTCGATCTTATCCCCAACCCTTAAACCCATGGATAATAATCGCATGCGTGCGGAAGCGCCACCTGTAAATTCTTTGATTTCAAGCCGTTCTCCCTGTTTGGAATGGATGAGCGGCGTGAGTTGTATATGATCTTTGAGGCATTTGGAACAGATGCCGTATATTTCCATCTTGTGCTGAAGCATATGAAATTTATAAGCCGCAGCGATCTGAACCTGCATATTTTCGATTTGTTCGTCTTCGAACTCGTAGATATGTTTGCATTTTGTACAGATCATGTGATCATGATGCTGACCTAAATGTCGATGCTCGTAGCGCACTTCTCCATTGTAAAATCTATTTTTACTGGCAAATCCAAATCGACACATCAGCTTTAAAGTATCCCTGACAAAATCGGGTGTAAATGTATATCCGCTTTCATCGAGAAGCTGAATCAACTCGCTGACGGTAAGGTGGCGTTCAGTTTGAAGAAAGACTTCAAGGATCTTAAATCGATCTTCGAATTCATCAATATTCTCCTGCTTAAACAGCTGTTTAAACTGTTCCTTTTCTTGGCCATGAACGCGTTTCATGTAAATTCCTCGCGAAAAGGGTCTTCCCTAAAAGACGTTATTCCGCTTTGTTAAAAATTATTCCCAACATTAATGCTTGATCAAAGTGTTGTCAATAAACCAACTTGTTGGAAATGAAACAAATATCTAAATATCTAATGTCGGGTCAAGCTGCCATAAATACGTAACAGCTTATCAGGAAGTTCGCGAACATCAGATATCACATTGTGATGAATGTTTCCATAAAGATCATCCAGTTTGGGGTCGCCGGCAAAATGGACGGTGATGGCATGTGTAAATATATTTTTCGAACGGGCTTCAAATATGGCTTTCCGGGTATCCTCTATGGCGTATCTATGCTTGTAATCGATATCATTTGGAAATCCGTCACTCAAGATAATCAGTAATCGGACTTTTGAAGAGATGTTTTCAAGTTGACAGGTGGCATGACGAATGGCAGCTCCCATCCGGGTATTCCGTTGGGGTACCATGGCATTAATGCGCTGTTTAACCCTGTCGTCCAAATTTTCCTCAAAATCCTTGATTCTCAGATAATCAACCCCCAAAGGTCCGGTGCTGGAGAAACCTGCAATGGCAAACGCATCCCCCACTACCTGAAGTGCTTCACAAAAGAGCACGATCGCCTCTTTTTCAACGCTGAGAATGGTCATTTTCGAATTATAAACCGTATTTGAGGTAGATCGAGAAAGATCGACCAGCAACAGCACAGCCACGTCTCTTGTCTGTTTTATATGCTTGATATAAAGACGGTCGGAAGGAATTTTTCCTGCTTTTTTGTCCATCGCATAATCCAAAAGGGCTCGGTAATCAAACTCATCCCCTTCCACCCATTGTCTCAATCGTTTGAGTCCTTCAGGCTTTAACAGTTCAAAGGCATAGCGAATATTTTGAACCAGCCCTTGGTGCTGCTTTAACGTGCTGATATAAAAGTCATCCGAGAATTCCGGCATTGATTTGTCCAGCACTCTTACGTGGGTTGAGAGATAATCGTGCAAGTTGCAGTCCCATTCTTTGTACCAAAAAACAGGCCCGTTATCATCATCACCGATCAAGGGAGTGAGGGTTCTGCTGCTGTGCAAGTGAGAAAGATCCAGCCATGACAGGTCAATAAATTTTTCGTGTTTCGGCACATCTTTATTTTTCGTGTTTTGGTTGTTGAGAAGGATCGATTTAATATCCTCATGGGAAATAATACCTTTATTGAGGATCAATTTTCGACGAATATCCGACTTGTAAACCTGATATCCCTTGTTTGTCAGTTGGGCGGTCAATTCCGCTGCCATTTGCTCAAAATTGAGGTGGGACATGAAAAAAAGATCGGGTCGAACTTTCCATCCAAATGGGGTTGTAATGGAGTTGTAATATTTTTTCAATATTTCTGGTGCGTTGGAGGATTTTAAAAGAACGTCGACATATGGATAGGCCATGGTTACCAGCTCGGCACAGGTTTCTACCGAATGGTCCGCAGCCATTGACGTTTTAAACTGTTTGTTCATCTGTTTTATAAAAGCTGCTGTTTTCTTATCAAGATCAACGTATTTATGAAGGGTAATATTAAGAGCGATCTTGAGATACAAAAGAAAAACAGCATCCCAATGCTTTTTCTGTTGGATCATATCCAGGGCCTCTTGTTGAAGCACCGGCAGGGTCTGCCGGATGAGCCCCGGATAGTGTCTGTTGAGCAGAAATTGTATCCGGCCGTGCTCGAAAGTGGTAAAAAGATCGTCTGCCAACTCCGGGATCGGAAACAACAAAAAAAAACGCTTCAGATCAGAAATATGTTCAGTGTTTAAAATGGAATTCAACTCGGAACTCTGAACCTTAATTCCCTCAAATCCAAGGCATTTTTCTGTTGCTCTTTCCAGATCAAAGTCAAAGGTACCGAATTCATAGAGTCCGGCTTCGAGTCGCGTAAGGCACTTATATAGTTTTTTGTTTTCGTCTTTTGTCAAAAACTTGCTGATTTCATCGGGCAGATAAATAAATTTTCCATCTGAACAGGCGAAAGTTTCTTGGCCACAGGCCTTGTATATTGGATCCGGCAAATTTGACAGTGATTTTACGGATATTGACAGGCTGGTACGTGCCTGCAGATAGTTGTTGAGCTGTTGTCGAACTTCGGAAAGCGAAACCGTTACCTGCATGTTTGAATATGTGTCGATGCCGAGTTTCGATTCCAACGATAAAAATTTTGCGGCCAGTTTAAATCTTTGATTTAATTTGTTTAATGTCATGGAAACAAAATCGTTCAGAGCGTCTTGGGAAAGCAGATACAAGCCTTTTTTCATTCCAAGCAAAAAAGGATCGAACAGGCGATGGTCGGCTTTTATCACCCGATGAAGCTGTTTGATTTGCCAGACTCGCCTTGATACAGAAAAAGATCGTATGGCACGGGGAATATTATATGCAAAATTCTGGCACTGAACATAGGACATTTCTCCTGAAAACGTGTCGCCTAGAAGATTAACGTAGGCACATGCAGAGTCAAAATCCTTTTCGTTTAATAATTTCGATAGTTCGTCAAGGGGATCTTTCAGAGTGTAGGTTCCCTTACTTTGCATCATCATTAAAGTTTTCAAAAAACGCTTTAAAAATATGGAATCACAATGTTTTAATACCGGCACAAGATGTTCGGCCATAATGCGTCCCAATGTCGGTCCTTTGTGACCGAAGTGGCGGATGAGTTCCCGATAGCGATAAAAATTTTCCGAACTCGTTTCTCCAAGAAGGTCCGCATAGCCTTTGGCCACAGACTGTCCGAAGGATATCTCCAGAGACAACGCCCACAGTGTCTCTTCCACCAAAATGGCGACATCTTCTTTTGACACGGATACGCCTTTATGATCCAATGATGTTTTGACCGATTGAAACAGTTCCGGATCAGCCGAATTAAGCGAATTAAGGGTGTCTATTGTATTCATGGTTTGTTAAGCTTAACGGATTCGTAAATAGTTCAGCTTCTGCGTTGTGCTGCATTCATCGCCCTGTTAAATTCTCGCTGCGCGAGACGGCAGAGCCGATTTAACAGGGAAAGTCACTGCGGCGTATGATAACTACCTCTCATTCCTCGGAATTTGCGCGCGTTTTAATCCCGATGGTTTTATGTGGTGGAATTTGAAGCTTTTTAATTTGCCGTAGAATTTCGAGTTTTAAGAATAAAAAAGAATAAGATGATGAATAACGTACCACAATAGTCTTTTTTGAAGCGATTGTAAATAACTGAAACAATTTCAAGACAAAAGTGCGTTTACTTCAAGACGAACCCATCGATTATATATTGAAAGCGGATCGGAAATTTCTACTAATCTCAGGAGTTCTGTCCTGGACGGACACTCGTTTGCGGGGCGATAAAAATACCCGCTATTTTTTTTATTGACAGGGCATACCACGTTGTGCCACTAGTACAAAATTTGATATTATAAATTTCATCTTACTAAAATTAAGGGGGGAGAAATATGGACAGTAAAGAATTTGCAGTATTTCGGAAAAAATTGGACAAAACACAAAAAGCGATGGCGAATCTCTTGGGGGTGTCCATCAAAGCCATACACAGCTATGAGCAGGGCTGGCGATCCGTGCCGCCTCATGTGGAAAGACAGATGTTTTTTCTAATGGCCAGAAAAAGGGGTATCTTAAAAGCGCAAAAACCGTGCTGGACGGTCAAAAAGTGCCCCCCAAAACAAAAAAAAGAATGTCCTGCATGGGAATTTCAGGCAGGAAAGTTTTGCTGGTTCGTTAATGGAACCATTTGCTGTGGAAAAGCGCATGAAAAATGGAAAGAAAAGATGAAATTATGCCGATCTTGCAAGGTTCTGGCGCCGATCATGTGATCTGACAATCGTCATGCCAGTAATAAAAATCAAACGATTTTAAATAAATCCTTGCCCCATTTCCACACGTTACATTGCCAATTTAAAAAAGGTAAAGCAATGAATACGCTTGTTGCAGATCAAAAAAACGTCACCCACCCTAATCCTGCCAAAAAAAGAAAACTCATCGGCGACAGAGGGGATTATTTTCTAAACAGAATTGAAGGGGAGACCGGTGCCAATGTTTCAGCGTGTTACCAATGTGAACGCTGCACCAATGCCTGTCCGGTGAGCCATTTTATGGACATCAAACCCCATCAGGCCATGCGTTACGTTCAACTGGGATGGCGCGAAGACCTGTTAACATCGTCGACCATATGGGTATGCCTGTCCTGTGAAATGTGCACCACATACTGCCCCAATGAAGTGGGGGTTGCGGAAGTCATCAATCATTTGAGAAACATTGCAGCGCATTCGTCCATAACGCCCAAAGAAAGAAACCTTGCTGTATTTCATCAGACATTTCTGGAAGTGCTGAGTAAATCCGGCAGGGTCAATGAGTTCCGTTTGATGAACGCATTCTATTTAAAGCCGAACATATTGCGTGAAAAAATAAAAAGCGGGAGCTTTAAACAGGAGCTCTTACTGGGGTTGACCTTGTTGAGAAAAGGAAGATTGAAACCCTTTACATCCCGGTCAAAAGCCATTGAGGACATTCAGAAGGCGTATAGTCAGGCCCGCGGAGAAATTGTTTGATGAAACTGTCTTTTTATCCCGGCTGTTCTTTGGAAGGCATGGCCTCCGATTATGCCCGATCCATTGATGCGGTGTTTCAAGCACTGGATATCGATCTGGTTGAAATTGACGACTGGTCCTGCTGCGGCGCCACGGCTGCCCACAGTCTCAGCGAGGCCATGTCGGTGATTTTGCCGGCAAGAAATCTATTTGCTGCAGAGAAAATGGGGCTTGATATTGTTTCTCCTTGTGCCAACTGTTTCAATCGTCTCCGGTTTTCCCAACAGATGATACAAAAAAAAGTTTTAGATATTCCCTGGCCGGTGACCGGTGACCTAAACGTCCATGATATGACGCGTTTTCTGGCGGACCCGGCCATGATCAAACAGATCAAAAAGCGGGTTTTAAAGCCGTTAACAGATTTGAAACTGGTCTGCTATTACGGTTGCCAGATGGTGCGTCCGCCGAGAATTACCGGTTATACGGATTATGAGAACCCCCAGACATTGGATCGCATCTCGGAAGCCACCGGCGCCCAGGTGATTGACTGGTCTTATAAAGCAACCTGCTGCGGCGCCAGCATTGGCATTGCGCGCAGGGAAATTGGAGATTCCTTGACCAAAAGACTTCTGGATAAAGCACGTCAGGCCGGTGCTGAAGCCATTGTTGTGTCCTGCCCTCTGTGCCAGTCAAATCTGGATATGATTCAGAAAGATCATTTAGAAAGGCAGATTCCAATATTTTATTTTACCGAGTTGCTCCGGTTGAGTTTCAGTGACAGGGGAAATCCGAAGTGGTTTAAGACGCATTTTGCGAATCCTGTTCGGCTGTTAAAAAGCAAAAACCTTCTGTGATAATTATGGCATCTGATCTTAAAAATCCGGTGGGAAAAGTCATCGTTGTCGGCGGCGGCATCGGGGGCATTCAGTGTGCCCTCGATCTGGCAGATACCGGTTTTTACGTTTATCTGATTGAAAAATCACATACCCTGGGTGGAACAATGGCCCAGCTGGACAAAACCTTTCCCACCAATGACTGCTCCACCTGCATGTTTTCTCCAAAGCTTGTCCAGGTGGCCGGGCATGCGAACATCGAAATTCTGACCACAAGTCGTCTTCTCGAACTCAACGGAGATCCCGGTCGATTTACCGCTTACATTGAAAAACGCGCCAGATATATCAATGAAGAAAAATGTATTGCATGCGGAAAATGTGCTGAAAAATGCCCCAAAAAAATACCGGACCCCTTTAACGGAGAGCTGGGAATGCGAAAAGCGGCTTTTTTAACCTTTCCCCAGGCCGTTCCGTTAAAATATGCCATAGATGCTGATCATTGTCTTTATCTAACCAAAGGAAAGTGCGGTGTATGCCAGAAAATCTGTCCTGCCGATGCCGTTGAATACGATCAAAAACCGGAGCGTTTTAAAATCGACGCCGGTGCGGTGGTGATCTCAACCGGTTTCGAGCCGGCGTTGACAGCCAAAGAAGGAGAGTTCGGTTACGGAAGATATCAAAATGTTGTCACGTCTTTGCAGTATGAAAGGATGTTGTCGGCCACCGGGCCTTATGAAGGACATCTCAAACGGCCTTCTGATGGAAAGGTTCCTAAAAACGTCGCCTGGATTCAATGTGTGATGTCCCGTGATCCGGCCCGAAACCGCCCCTTTTGCTCCTCGGTCTGCTGCATGCACGCCGCCAAACAGGCGGTTTTGACCCGCTCCCATGAGCCGGAAACCCAAACCACCATTTACTTCATGGATATTCGAGCCCAGGGTAAAGGATTTGACGATTACGTGGATCGTGCGCGTTTCAGTCACGGTGTGCGATACAGGCGATCCATGATCTCTCAGATTTATCTGAATCCTGAAACCGAGAGTCTGATTATTGAAACATTTGATCATCATCTCAATCGAAAAAAGGAAGAAGAATATGATCTGGTGGTTCTATCCAGCGGTTTCAAGCCATCGGAGGGTTTTATAGACCTTTCCAGGCAGTTGGGACTGGTCGCGAACCCTTATGGATTTTTAACCACCGAATTTGATGAACCGGTTTCCACGTCCCGACCGGGTGTCTTTGTATGCGGCGGTATCGAATCTCCCAAAGACATTCCCGAAACCGTCATCCAGGCCGGTGCCGCCGCCGCCGAAGCCTCCATCCTTATCAGCGAGGCCAGACATACTGAAACGGTGGTGGAAGAGACTGTTGAGGAAAAACCCATTGAAGCCGTTCCCAGAGTTGGGGTTTTCGTGTGCCATTGCGGCACCAATATCGCCGGAGTCGTAGATATCGAGAATGTGTTAGAGGACGTGAAAAAACTTCCCCACGTGGTGTTTGCTACAAACTTTATGTTTACCTGTTCCACAGAAACCCAGCAGACCATTGTCGATCTTATTAAAGAACACCGGTTGAATCGGGTGGTGGTGGCGGCATGCTCGCCGAAAACCCACGAACCTCTGTTTCAAGAGACTTTGAGAGAGGCCGGCTTAAATCCCTACTTGTTCGAACTGGCCAGCATCCGGGATCAGTGCTCATGGGTTCACGGGAACAATCCTGAAAAAGCCACCCAAAAGTCCAAGGAACTGATCCGGGCCAGTGTAGCACGGGCCATTCGGCTTGAGCCGCTGTATGACAAATCATACCCTGTGGTTAATGAAGGGTTGATCATCGGCGGCGGGCTGGCCGGCATGACGGCTGCACTGACCATTGCCGACCAGGGATGTCATGTTCACCTGGTGGAAAAAAGTGATGGCCTGGGAGGATTTACACAAAATCTCAAATTTACGCTGGAAGGGCATTCTCCTTCTCGGTTGATCCGCTATCTCATCGAAAGGGTCACCCATCATCCCAACATTTCTGTTTATTTGAATAGCACACTCGTTTCCCACGCCGGACATCTGGGCGCATTCAACGGTTCCGTTCAAAAAAAAGACGAACGAATCGATATTCGATACGGAGCAGTGATTGTGGCCACCGGCGGGCGTCCGTATGAACCCAAGGAATATCTTTACGGCCAGGATGATCGTATTCTCACCCAGGTGGAGTTTTCAAAACGTCTTTTGGATGATCCCTTATGGGCCCGTCAACTCAAACGAATTGTCATGATTCAGTGCGTGGGGTCACGGGAACCCGATTTTCCCTATTGCAGCCGAGTGTGTTGTTCCGCAGCCGTGAAGAACAGTATCCAATTCAAAGAAATGAATCCAGGTGCGCAAGTGGTTGTGTTGTATCGAGATGTCAGAACCTTTGGATTTAAAGAACTGTACTATCTTAAAGCCAGGCAAAAAGGCGTCCTCTTTTTCCGGTATATCCCTGAAGAAAAGCCATTGGTATATGATGACAGCGGAAAATTGATGGTCGATTTCACGGATCGAAGCTCTCATCAGGATTTTCGTGTTGAGCCCGACCTGGTGGTGTTAAGCGCCGGTATTCGGCCCGGTGAAGGCGCCCGGCAGATTGCCCGGCTTTTGAAACTGCCTACCGCTGAGGTGGGTTTTTTTCTGGAAGCCCATGTCAAATTAAGGCCGGTGGAATTTGCCACTTCGGGTGTTTTTCTGGCCGGCCTGGCTCATAGTCCCCGCTTTATTGAAGAGAGTGTTACCATGGCCAAAAGTGCCGGCCAGCAGGCCATGAAAATTCTGTGCAAGGAGATAATGAGGACGTCTGCTGCCGTTGCCGAAGTCGATGCTGAAAAATGTGCGTCATGTTTGATTTGTGTTCGGGTATGCCCTTACAGTGCACCATTTATCAATAAAGACGGGGTGTCCGAGATTCCGCCGTCGGCATGCATGGGATGCGGCATTTGTGCATCGGAATGTCCGGCAAAGGCCATCGAACTAAAACACAGTACCGATGATCAGCTTGTTTCAAAAATCGATGCCCTGCTTGAATTCGCTATGAAGGATGATTAGGGTATATTTGATTTGATTGGGTGAAAGAAACGTTTTTTAATGTCGCATGGCTTAAATGGAGGAAATCATGAAAACATATAAAGACATCAATTCCACAGTGGGATCGACACCGCTTGTGCATCTCAATACCATGGCAGATGGGCTCGGCGCCCAAATCTTTGCCAAGCTCGAGTTTTTCAATCCTTTGGGAAGTGTCAAGGATCGAATCGGCGTTTCAATGATTGAAGCCGCCGAGGAAAAAGGGTTGATTAACCCGGACACCACCATTGTAGAGCCTACCAGCGGCAACACCGGGATTGCTCTGGCGTTTGTCTGCGCCGTTAAAAGATACCCCCTGACATTGACCATGCCCGACACCATGAGCATCGAGCGGCGAAAGCTTTTAAAGCATTTGGGAGCAAAACTTGTATTGACACCCGGCTCAGACGGGATGAAAGGCGCCATTTCAAAAGCCAATGATATTTTGGAAAGCACGACGAATTCCTACATGCCGGATCAGTTTTCCAATCCCGCCAATCCGGAAATTCACCGAAAAACAACCGCTGAGGAAATCTGGCGCGATACTGATGGCAACGTGGACATCTTTATATCAGGGGTTGGAACCGGCGGTACCATTACCGGGGTGTCTGAAGTGATCAAGCCCCGAAGGCCGTCATTTAAAGCCGTAGCTGTGGAACCTGCCGATTCAGCCATCCTGTCCGGCGGTCAGCCCGGACCCCATAAAATCCAGGGTATCGGTGCCGGGTTTGTGCCGGATGTGTTAAACACCAAAATCATAGACGAGATTGTTACGGTGACCAATGAACAGGCCTTTGAAACCGCTCGAAAGCTTGCCGCACTGGAAGGTATTTTGTGCGGCATATCATCCGGGGCCGCGGTTTGGGCTGCCATGGAAATGGCCAAGCGGGCTGAAAACAAAGGAAAACAGATCGTGGTCATTTTGCCCAGTACCGGTGAACGATATTTGAGCACGGACCTGTTTGTAGACTGAAGAAATATTTCATGGCGCGACATGCTACAATGTGCTGTATTTTGCGTCATTGATATAACCACCTGATATTATAAAATTATCAGAAATGTCGGGACAAGGTGGTGCATTGTGAAGCACATCGCCAAATCTGCTGACAAAGCAGGTTCTTTATATTCATCGCATAAAATATACTATAATTACAAATCGTTATAAACACCAACAGCAAAGTTGCATGATTTGGCATTGATCGTGCTTTAGACATAGGGCAACGAGTCAGGAAGTACCGTCAATAGAACCCTATGATCCAGAGCCAAGGAGGTTTATCATGGACAAACGAGCGGCGAAAAAAACAAGAATCCCTTTCGTTTATGGTATCACCAACGATCAATGTGTGTGGAGCAGGGCCGGAGTGGTCAAACCCATGAAGTGCATCAATGCCTTTGACTGCCTCGATTGTTCCTTTGACCGGGGGGTGCAATCCAATTTTGAGGCAAAACAAGCGCAGGCCGGGAAGATGAGAAAATCCCATATCACACCAAGGATGCGGATGCTGAGTAGCCAGCTAAAATGCCGACACATGTTCAGTGGCCGCGTTGATTACAAAATGTGCGCTCACAATTACAACTGTGTCAAGTGCCCTTATGACAAAATGATCGAAGACACGGGTTACATGCCGGGCATCAAGCCGCCGGTTTGTGATCAGGCTTCGGGCTTCAATGTGCCTAGAGATCACTATTTTCACTATGGACATACATGGGCCAGGGTGGAATACGGTGGCCGGGTGCGCGTCGGCATAGATGACTTTGCTCTCCGCCTGCTTGGCCCACAGGATGAAATTAATCTCCCCAGGCTGGGAAAAACGGTTTTTCAGGGCCAACACCAGGCCACCCTGAAACGGGATCAGAACGAAGCTGTGACTCTGAGTCCGGTGGACGGCAAAGTGGTCGCTGTTAATTATAAAGTCAAAAGGAAAGCCCAAATGGCCAATGATTCGCCCTATTATGGCGGCTGGCTTATGGTCATCGAACCTACTGATCTGCGAAAAAATTTGAAGAATTTATTTTTCGGCACTGAGAGCCTCTCCTGGATGGATGATGAAGCCACTCGACTGAATACGCTGCTGAGTGAAGAAACCGGTTACCAGATGGCCGCCACGGGTGGTGAGGCCATCAAGGATATCTACGGGATGGTTCCGGGAATCGGCTGGGATCGATTGGTTGAAGAGTTTTTAGGTTAAGACGAAGATTTCGGTCCTAAAGTATTTCAGAGGCCGGGGTGTTTTTATTTGTTAACTCACTCCATGAATAATGTTTTTTTCAAACCGTGTAAACTCGTGGTCAAAGGATCGTAAAGAAAGAACATATTTCAATACAAAAACAATGGTTTCGTCTTGAATCAAACGCTTTCTTATCATTGAAATATTTCGGTATGTGCCTATTCTTTTTAACGATCCCTAAACCACTCAAACAGTACACGCTTTTTAAAAAAAAATTATCCATTCCGCTTCCGCGCCGGAGGATAATATATAAGTGCTTATAATAAAAGCTCCCCGAGGGCTCAAATATTTAGGTTGATCTATGTTTTCAGGCGTCGTTTGATTTCATATTCACATGCCGAGCAAAAATACATGGATAGCGAATCCAGGGGCTCTAAATCACTGGAATGCTTCATCAGGCAGGTGGTTTTCCAGCAATGTCTAATGCCCAACAAATGACCGACTTCGTGGAGACTGATCTTAGCAATCCGCTGGTAGGTGACCTCTACATCATTGGCGGAAAGACGATGTAGTGAAACCAAAGCCGCCTTGCCCCCGAGTTGTGATTCTCCGTAGACGAAAGAGAGAATCGGTGAGCATAAATCGCTCTCAATCAACCCCAACTTGAGAGGCGCTCCGTCTGTTATGGAGCAGAGTGTTTTAATGATTTTGGCCGCATCGAATTGGTTTCGACCAGGCACGTAGGCATAATCAGGTTTGGCGAGAACCGGTCGGATATCGGTATTGAGGCCCATTATCGCCTGAAGATTTGCAGCGACGATGGAAACCGCAGTTTCATTAACATGGCCCAAAAGGATGAGATCAAGCAGAGCCTTATTTGTCTGTTTTAGTTGATTTTTGTGCAAATTTTCTACATTTCGGATCGGCCTTACGGCCGGGTCAAATGATAGCGTTTTAACTTTCTGTTGAGGGTGCTTCGATCGATTCCTAATTGTGTGGCTGCCCGGCTGATGTTCCAATTACATGCTTCCAAGGCGGCTCGTACATGACTGATTTCAACTTCTTTTAATGTAAGTGTACCCAATTGACATTCAGCACCTGGAGCGTTCAAAAAAGTCAACTCTTTCGCCCCAACCATTCTGCCTCGTGCTATCACAACTGCACGTTCAATGACGTTTCGCAATTCACGAACATTACCGGGCCAGGAATAAGACATCAACATACCCAGAGCTCTCTGAGTGAACCCCTCCATAGGTTTGCCGGTCTCCTGGGCGTAGCGTTCCAAAAAATGATCAGCCAGAGCGGGAACATCCTCTAACCGTTCCCGGAGCGGGGCGACAGGAACAGTGATGACGTTAATCCGATAGAAAAAATCCTCCCGGAATTGGTTATCCTTGATGAGTTGGGGAAGGTCCCGATGGGTGGCGCTGATTAGGCGGAAATTGGTCTCAATGGTACGACTGCCTCCCAACCGCTCAAATTTTTTTTCTTCCAATACACGTAAAAGAGCAACTTGCATTTTGGTAGAAATTTCTCCGACTTCGTCTAAAAACAAAGTGCCGTTATTGGCCATCTCCAGTCGACCACGTCGAGCTTTGGCGGCGCCGGTAAATGCACCCATTTCGTGACCAAAAAGCTCACTTTCAAGAAGCGTCTCTGATAAAGCCCCACAGTTGATGGCCACAAACGGCCCGTAAGATTGCTCGCTTTGTGTATGAATGGTATGCGCTATCAATTCCTTTCCCACCCCGGTTTCTCCTGTGATAAGCACCGGTGCTGAGGAGGGTGCAACATCCTCAATGATTGAAAAAACCTCCTGCATGGATTCAGACTGTGCGACAAAACCCTCGAAAATGGCTTCTCGCTGTTCCGCCAACTGTTCCCGCAAAGCGATGTTTTCATCCCGTAAAGCCTTGCTTGCCATAACACGTTCCATGAGCAGGGAGAGTTGATCAGGATCGAAAGGCTTGCAAAGATAGTCGCAGGCACCACGTTTCATGGCCTCTACCGCCGTTTGGATGGATCCATGGGCAGTGATCATAATCACATCGACATCCGGTTGTTTCTCTTTTAATCTGGCCAGAAGTTCCAGGCCGTCCATTCCGGGCATCTTAATATCGACAAGGTACACATCACAGGGTTTCTGCTGCATGCGCTCAAGTGCCTCCGGGCCGGAGCCTGCTGTTTCAACCCAGTATCCGTCTTTTTGGAACCATGCTGCCAGAGCTTCGCAAATGCTCTCCTCGTCGTCTACTACCATGATCTGCATCGCAGAACTCATCGATTTGCTCCTCCAATTAAATAGGTCGTTTTGGACATAATGAACCTCATCTATATTGCTGAGGACATTGATTTGGCATCCGAATAGCCCCTTACATGGGGAGAACTTCTGGGCAATTTAATCTTAAACACGGTTCCCTTTCCCGGTCTGCTGTCGACTTCTATAATGCCATTATGTTCTCGTATAATGCCGTAAGTCATAGATAACCCGAGTCCCACCCCTTTTCCGTTCACCTTGGTCGAGTAAAAAGGTTCGAATATGTGAGGTAAATCTTCCGGTTTGATTCCCTGGCCGTTATCGTCAACGGTTAGCCATACCATGTCTTCT
>Ga0210064_1000059_pt1 | contig 48968 bp, 39 predicted proteins | sample Muzzi_CordC_D2_FD_185531 | JGI IMG/M metagenome (GOLD analysis project Ga0210064, IMG submission 185531) | Wetland microbial communities from San Francisco Bay, California, USA, that impact long-term carbon sequestration - Muzzi_CordC_D2 (SPAdes) | ecosystem: Environmental > Aquatic > Marine >... | reverse complement strand
CCGCTAAAATATTGCAGGAAAAAATCAACGAGATTTTAGGCCGGGTGATGCCGGCGGGGAAATTCAATCACAGCCGGATTCGGATTTTGGAAAAGGATTATTCCCTGAAGGATATTTTAAATGCCAGGCTGGTCTTTTGCATTGGCATGAACCAAATTTATCAAAAGGTGCATCCCGACATATCCTTGAGCGCCGTGGGAGACGAACCCCAGGGGTATGTCATAAAATCCGCCCGGATCGACCAAACGCACATTGTATTTTTATATGGAAAAACACCCCTGGCCAACTACTATGCCGCGGCAACAGCCATTCAGCTATTTGAAGCGGATCAAGCCGTTTACCACAATGCAACGATTGCCGATTATCCGGATTTTCTGGGCCGTTCTTATGTGTTTAAAAACTGGAAAAATTCCGCAGAGCTGCAAGATGATCTCAATTCCATTGCACGATTGAGTCTTTATAAATTAAACAAAGTGTACCTTGGCTACAACCGGTCGGGTGAGAAATGGCATCAGGCAGATGAGCTGTATCGCAGGGGTATCCGGGAAGCCGGCCGGTTGTGCCGCGAAAGCGGCGTGATGACCCTGGCGATGATGGCTAACCCCTATTCTCATCTTGGGTTTGAGACATCCGCCGTCCAATTCAGTGATCAATTAAGATATGCCTGGACCCACGGCAGTCCGGCAAGCTTGGAAATGCTCAAGAAGCTCTACGAACTGGCCTTGAACGCCGGGGCTGAAACGATCATGCTTCTGGCAGACGACTCTGTGCCCCACACCGGAAGAAACCGGCAAAATTATTCGCTGTATACCGTCGAAGACAAAAAACGATTTGTCACGCTTCAAAATGCCCAGGCTTATGTCATCAATAACTTGAAACAATGGATTGACAGCCAATATCCGGGAACCCGGCTGGAGTTTTGTCCGCCCTGGTATTCCAATGAACATATTGACCGCAGTGAAGGCCAGGCCGAAAATTATTTCAACGATTTGACTTTTCAGATTCCACCCGATGTTGCCATCATCTGGACCGGTCCGACGGTAAGATCGTTGTCCATTGATATGGCGGATCTTTACCGTTATAAAACCCTGATCGGAAGATGGCCCATGATCTGGGACAACACCCTGTATGCCAGAAACCTGGAAGCACAGAATTACGGCGGATATCCGGCCCACTACCCCGACAAGGTGCGAATGTGCAACCTGTTCGAACCCTATGATACGTACCGGCCAAAGGCATTTCAAAAATACAACGATGGCCGGCAGATGTACACCAACGGCGCTGCCGACAGTGAAGTCTATAAAATCAAATATGCAACGGTTGCCGATTATCAATGGAACACGGCGGCCTATAACCCGGAACTGGCCCTGTGGAAAGCCCTGACGAAAACTTACGGCCAAGGGGTGGCAGAACAGCTGGTGCGCTTCAACGATGCCTATTACGGCATCTATGAGATGTGCTTCAGGCTGAAATTGGAAGGTCCTAAACCGGAGTATGTCAAAAACGCCGAAGAATATTTAGCGGAGATGCGTAAATACCTGACGAATATATCCGCAATGCGGCCCGACCATACCCTGCTGTTGGAGGAATTGAAACATTATCTGGACCAACAGGAAAAGCGGTATGCCGGAATTATTAAACGTCCCGATATTTATTTAACACAATGAATTAATTGAGATTTTTTAACTACGAGAGCTGCCCTCCAATATGGAATAATGGAATTGTGGAAAAATGGAATATTGGGTACTATAACGGAATAAAGCTATTTAAATAACCGATAGAATACATTTAAACCCATCATTCCAATTTTCCAACCTTCCATCGTTCCAATTTTGATCGAAACGAATCAACTTGTCGCCCGTTTTTATTTCAGCAAATTCCGCCATACTCTATGCGCTCTGCCTTACGCCCTCAGGGTTTCCCTGATTCTGGCCATGGCTTTTTCCACATTTTCGTAGTTATTAAAGGCGCTGATGCGGATATATCCTTCGCCGCATTTGCCGAACCCGGCGCCCGGTGTGCAGACCACGCCGGCTTTATCGAGCAGCCGGTCAAAAAACTCCCAGGAGTCGGATTTGCCGTCAATCCAGATGTAAGGAGAATTCTCGCCACCAATACAATCAAATCCAAGCGTCGACATCTCCCGGCGGATCAGGGCCGCATTTTTCAGGTAATAATCAATCAATTCCTTTGTTTGCGCCTTGCCGTCCTGGCTGTATGCGGCTTCAGCCGCTCTTTGCACCGGATAGGAGACACCGTTAAATTTGGTCGATTGACGGCGGTACCAGAGCGCATGCAGGGACTGTTTTGCCCCATCAACGGTATATGCGAAGCATGTTTTTGGCACCACCGTAAAGGCGCAGCGGATGCCGGTAAATCCGGCTGTTTTGGAAAAGCTGCGGAACTCGATTGCAACTTCCCGGGCCCCTTCGATCTCGTATATCGATTTGGGGAGTTCATCATTGCGGATAAAGGCCTCGTAAGCGGCATCATATAGGATGATGGCTTTATTTTCCCTGGCAAAATCCACCCATTCTTTCAGGCCGGATTTTGATATGGTGGCACCGCTGGGGTTGTTGGGGAAGCACAGATAGATGAGATCCACCGCTTGATCCGGCAGGGCTGGAATAAAGCCATTTTCACGGTTTCCTTCCAGATAAACAAAACCTTCATAGCGGCTGTTCTGATATGATCCGGTCCTGCCGGCCATGACATTGGTGTCGACATAAACCGGATAAACCGGGTCCGGAATGGCCACTTTGATATCCCCTGAAAAAATTTCCTGGATATTGCCATTGTCACATTTAGCACCGTCGCTGATAAATATTTCATCCGGGGCAATATCGGCACCCCTGGCGCGGAAATCATTTTCAGCTATTTTATCTCTTAAAAACTCATAGCCTTGCTCGGGACCGTATCCTCGAAAGGTCTTCGTATGCGACATCTCGTCCACGGCCCGGTGAAAAGCTTGAATGCAGGCCGGCGGAAGCGGCCGGGTGACGTCACCGATTCCCAATTTGATAAGTTCCCGGTCCGGATATGCTTTTTGAAAAGCCGCCGTCCGATTTTTAATTTCAGCAAATAAATAAGACGCTTGAAGTTTGAGAAAATTTTCGTTGATTCTAATCATTTTTGCCCCCATTATACGTAATAAAATTAGAGAAACGTCTTAATAAGCATAAAAATCATTAAAAAGAAATATGGTTGGTTATGTTTTCTTGGCGGTTTCATCAATGGGTAATTGAGACATCTCTTTATAAGTTGAAAATACAACGGAAGTTTTAATGGCGCTGATTCCATCGATGGATTTGATTTTTTCCCGAATCAAGCGGTCGAGGTCTTCAAGGCTTGTCCCGCGGACTTTGACCAGAAAAGCATCATCACCGGCCACATAGTGAACTTCCTGTACTTTCGGGCGAAAGGCCAACTTTTTGCCGATTTCGGCATCATTGGCATTTTCGTTGGTTTTTACGGTCAGAAAGGCAACCAGACCTCTGTCGAAAAATTCCGGATTGACCCGGACTTCGTATCCCTCTATGATTCCCTGCTTTTCAAGCTTTCGGATTCTTTCCAGAACCGCCGAGGGGGCCAATCCCACCTGACGAGCCACCTCGACGTTGGAAATGCGGGCTTTTTTCTGTAAAATCTTCAGAATTTTTAAGTTTATTTCATCAATCATTCTAAATTTCCTAGCAATTACAGACAAATATTCTTATCAATTAATTTTGTCAAGAAAATTATTCGATTGACATTTCAAGGATAACAAACTTGGAGAGGAGCTGAAAAAAGCGGTCAAAAAAGTTTCGGATCAAGGGTATCTGGTCAACGGCAAACACTACAAAAAGGTTCCCCGCGGCTATCAGGCCGATCATTCGAATGCGGAATTTCTGTTATACAACGGATTGACGGCCCGGGTTGAAGCAAAAGTACCGGATGCATTTTTTTCCGATGCAATTATTGATTATGCATATTCGCATTATCGAAATATGCTGCCTTTACACCGCTGGCTCATAAAGGTACTCGCCGGATAGCGATTAATTCTTTTGACCACTAAGGCATAGGTAAGCGGTTTGCGATCTGCAGCAGCGCGGCAACATCCGCATTGCCGCCGCTCAATACGATTACCGTCGCCGATCCCGGATCTTGGATTTTATCGGTCAAAACAGCCGATACGCCGACGGCCCCGGCCCCCTCGATGACCAGTCTTTGCTGAGTCAGACAGAAAAACATGGCTTCGGCGATTTCACCCTCCGACACCAAATGAATGCGGTCAACACAATCTCGGACCATCGCAAAGGTGTAGCGGTTGTCCAGGCCGATGCCGCCTAACAGGGCATCGGCCAGGGAGTCTTTTTCTTCGATCTCGACAGGTTTGCCGGCTTTGAGGCTGTGGTACATGGCCGGTGCGCAGTCCATGGAAACTCCATTGACAGCGACATCGGGGCTAATCGATTTGAGGGCCAGGGCGATGCCCGAGATCAGCCCACCCCCGGAGACCGGGACGATGACCGTCGTCACATCCGGCAAATCTTCAATTATTTCCAAGGCGATCGTCCCCTGGCCGGCAATCACCAGCGGGTCATCAAAGGGGCTGATCATCGTCAAGCCTCTTTTTTCCTGAATTTCCAATGCGTAACCATAGGCCTCATCCTGGCTGTTGCCGCGCTGGATGACTTCCGCTCCCAGCTTTTGCATGGCGTTCACACGATATGCCGGCACGCGTTGCGACAGGCAGATCACAGCCTGGATACCCAGCCGGCCGGCAACATAGGCCACCGCCCGCCCATGGTTGCCGGTGGAAAACGCAATTATCCCGCGGGATTTTTCGGTCGGACCCAGCGCCAGGATTGCATTGGCCGCACCGCGAATTTTAAACGAACCGGTGGGCTGCAAATTCTCGAGTTTCAAATAAACCGCACTGCCCAAGCGTTCGCTGAGTGCGCTGGAATGAATCAGGGGGGTCCGCTGGGCAAGCTCTGCAATGCGCTTGCGGGCACGGTAAATATCTTTTAATCGAATCGGTTGGAAATTTTGCATAACAATCAAGTCTGGGTTTAGAGGTTCAAGGTTCACCGGAACGGTCTCATTTTTGACCTCCTTGCACGATGGACAATGGTCACGATGTGAAATGCCAACGATGCGCGGTTAGCCGTTGAAGCGTTTTACCCGCCCAATGCGAGCTTCGGCAGAATCAATGCGATATCCGGCACAGCGATCAGAATAATCGTCGCCAGGATCAGTATCAGAAGAAACGGCAACGCGTGACCGATGACTTCCAGATAGGGCCGCCGGAATATCAGCTGGGCGGTAAATATGTCACAGCCGAACGGCGGTGTGGCCGACCCGATGGCGGCCTGCAGCGTGACCAGCGTTCCCAGCAAAATGGGATCGACACCCGCACTGACCACATAGGGCTGAAAAATCGGGCTCAGGATAAATATGGCGACAATCGGGTCAACAAACATGCAGGCCACAAAATACACGGCCACAACAATAATGACCACCCGCAACATGGACGGGTCTGTCCCAAAAAGCGGCGGCAGGAGCTGCTGAGGAATCTGCATAAACCCGATCATCCAGGAAAATGCCTGGCCGGCGCCGACCAGAATGAAGACCACACCGGTAATCACCCCGGTTTGCAAAAAGGAGTCGACAATTCTATTAAAGGTCAGGCTCCGATAGACGATGGTTTCCAGAAGCAGCGCATAGAACACCGAGGCCGCAGCGGCTTCCGTCGGACTGAAGTAGCCGGCATAGATGCCGCCGACGATAATTACCGGAAATCCCATCACCGGCAGGCCGCCCTTGACCGCCGCCCATCGTTCGGCCCAGCTCGCCTTGGGCAGCAGGCCGACCTTTTTTACCTTGGAGTAAAAATAGCAATACACCGAAAACATCACCAGGATCAGCAGGCCGGGAAAGACGCCGGCCAGAAACAGCATTCCGATGGAGGTGCTGGTGGCCACCCCATAGACGATAAACCCGATACTCGGCGGAATCAGAAAAGCGATATCACTGGAATTAATAATCAGACCCAGGGTAAACGAGCTTTTGTAGCCGGCTTCCAACAACATCGGGCGCATGGTGCCGCCGATGGCGGCTACGGTGGCCTGAGTTGACCCGGACACGGCGCCGAAAAGCGTGCAGCTCGCATTGGTCGTGATGGGCAGCCCCCCCGGCAGGTGGCCCACGAAGGTTTTGATCATCTGTATCAGCCGCCCGGCGGATTTGCCGGAAGTAATGATGCTGGCCGAAAGAATAAACATCGGCACACACACCAGCGCCGGCGGCGTCACCCCGGTAATTATCTGCTGCACCATGGTGATAACGAGTTTGGGCGCAAAGTCGGGCATGTAGATATACACATACAATATCAGGGATCCCAACAGGGTTACCATGAAGGGAAACCCGAACAATAGCATCGAAGCCAGGCTGATTCCGAAAATTGTCATAGCGCTGCCCCCCCGATCTGTTCATCTTCGTATTCACTTTCCTGATCCGGAGACTGCCAGGGATCCTTCTCGGTCAGATTCTTGATTATCGTTCGGATGTACTGGATACACGCCAGACCGAATCCGATCGGAATGATGACGTAAAAGGTCCATTTCGGTACCCGCAGGGCCGGCGTCATATGGCCCATTTGCATGGCGTTCATCAGGTATTTGTAGGAAAACCAAGTCATGATTGCCATCACGACGGCACTGACAAAGGAGATAATGATCAGAAATGTCTTTTCCATTTTTGGCGGCATGGCGTCTAAAAAGGCACCCATGCGAATATGCCGCGCTTTTCTGACCCCGTAGCTGACCCCGGTAAAAGTAGTCAGCATCACCAGGAATTTGGAAATCTCTTCGGCAAAGTAGATACTTTGAAAAAACGTGCGGGCAAATACATTGGTGATCAGCAGGATCGCAAGAGATGCGGTGCAAAAAACCAAAATAGACACCTCAACGGCGTTGACCAACAAACCGAGCCGCCGGTTTATCTGCTGAAAGTAGGTCAACTTTTGGGGTTGGTCTTTTTTTTCATTCATTGTTCGGCCTCTGTGTTAACCGGATGAAGGCACTGATCGCAGAGTGCTTCCCAATTAATTTTTCAATTGTGTCTTAAATAATTATACAGCCCATTTAATCGGTTTCGGGTTCCAGGTGTCAGGTGTTCCGCTGCCGGCGGATCAGGCATCGGAAATGCCGTCTGCTGAAACCTGAACACCGACACCTGAAACCTTGAAACACTGTCGCTCTCTAAAGTAGGGCGAATAATTTTTTATGTGATGTTATTTCTGAATCACTACACTAGTCAATGTTGAGCGCTTTTTTTGCGTTTTCGATGTCATTGAGCAGCGCATCGAGCATTGCCTGGGATCCTGGCCCGCCGATTTTGGTATACATGGGATATATGGTTTCGGCTTTGGCCTTGAACTGGGCAATGGTGGCGTCATCGAGCACCGTGAACTTCAACTCGGGTTTGGCCTTCATCATTTTTTCCTTATCGGCGGCATTGCGCTCCGTAATCCATTTGCCGGCCGGGATGATGGCATCGATCCAAAACCTGCGCATTTCCTGCTGAGCCTCCTCCGGCAGGCCGTCAAAAAATTTCTGATTGACGGTGGGAATTCCGATAAACGGCTCGCTTTTCAGCTGGGTGCAGTAGTTCTGAACTTCATAGAACTTCATGCTGTAGATCGCAAAAAGCGGGTTGACCTGGCCGTCGATTAGGCCCATCTGAAGTCCGCTGTATACTTCCCCATAGTTCATGGGGGTCGGCGCCGCCCCGAAGGCCTGGTAATCTTCCACCAGAAGCTTGGAAGACATCAACCGCAGTTTAAGACCTTTCACGTCCGCTAAAGAGTTGACCGGCTTCTTGGAGGTCATCCATTGCCATCCTTCAAACATGATCGACAACGGCACCAGCCCGTTCTTTCGAAAGGCCTTTTCCATCAACGGCATAAATTCGCCGTTTCTGATCATCCAGTCCAGGACTTCAGGGACTTTTTCAGTCGGGAAGAGGTAGTTCAGGGCCAGGACCTGGGCCTGGGGAACAAAAGAGCTGATCCAGGCATAATCGGAAAAAACAAACTCCACCACACCCATCTGGGCCAGTTCATTGATATCGCCGGTGGCACCCAGGGTTCCGTAGGGATAGACCTCAACATCAATCTTGCCGCCCGACCACTTTTTCATGTGATCCGCAAAGTTGCGGGCCCAGACCGTCATAAAATCGCCTTCGATTTCTTCCGATGCCAGTTTGGCCTTCACGGCTTTCCCATCGTAGGCTCCGGCGACCGTCATCCCGGTGATGGTCGTTAGGGCGATGATGATTGCAATGCTTAGAATTCTTTTCATAAGATTTCTCCTTTCTTTTTTGTTTTTACAAAGCGATCGTTTCGACTTCCGATTCCGTTGAATAGTTTACTGGTTGATTAAGTCAAAAATTATGGTCCTCCATTCGGCCGGTTATGGTTGTTGAACCATCACCGGCCCGATTATTTCGTAAAAAGAGGATAAATCCAAATTTCATCCAATTAACCAATCAACGATATCGATAACTTTTCGTTTGAATGATGCGTGTTGTTCAACTCACCTCCTTTTAAGAAATTTCAACTTGTCCGCGCTGTTGAAAAAAGCCAGCGCTCCCCGGACATGCATTTCGACTCCGACTGGCAGAACGTCTTCATCGATGTTGAACCGCGGGTGATGATGCGGAAAATCAGTATGTCTGGCAGGATTGCCCGTGCCGAGAAAGTAAAAGGTGCTCGGCACCCGGGCAGCGAACTCCGAAAAATCTTCTCCGGCCAGTGATACAAAGGAGATGATTTCCGGAGTCGGCTCCAGTTCAGTGGCCGCGACCGCCTGCACCAAAGCGGTCATCTCCCGATGGTTGACGAGGGTCGGATGGCCGTAAAGAAAAGACAGCTCGTATCCGGCCCGGTGGGCGGCGCAGAGGCTGGAAACGATCCGTTCGAAGCGTTTTTTGGGACTGTCATCGCTTTGGGGGTCGCCTTCGTACAGATAACGCATGGTTCCCTCAAGCGTGACGGAATCCGGAATGACGTTGGAGGCCGTACCCCCCTGGATCCGGCCGAACATGATGATCGTCGGTTCCTTGAGCACATCGATTTCACGGGTTTGGATGCACTGGACGCCCTGGATGATAGCGGCGGCGGCAAGGATCGGGTCGATGGCGCTCTGGGGAGTGGCGGTGTGCCCGCCGCGGCCTTTGACAATCAGCTTAAAATGCTCCATGCCCGCCATGACCGGCCCTTCCGTAATGCCGATCTGGCCGCTTTGCAGCGGCGTCCAGATGTGCAGCCCCAGGCAGGCGTCCACCCGGGGATTTTCCAGCAGACCTTCTTCGATCATGGCCAGGGCGCCGACGTTTTCTTCGTTGGGTTCAAACACAAACTTGATGTTGCCCGGCAACTGCTTTTTCAGACTTGTCAAAATCCTGGCGGCTACCAGCAGCATGGCGGTGTGGGCGTCGTGGCCGCAGGCGTGCATGACGCCCGGGTTGACGGATTTGAAGGGGAGGTCGTTTTCCTCTTGAATCGGCAGCGCATCCATGTCGGCCCTCAGCAGCAGCGTCGGGCCGGGCTGGGCGCCGCGCAGCAGGCCAACCACCCCGGTCCGATTCAGGCGGCTGACCTCCAAACCGCAGTCTTTCAAATACGAGACGACCTTTTCGCCGGTGCGGTGCTCCTCGAGCCCCAGCTCCGGATGCCGGTGAAAATCCCGCCTGAGCTCGATAAGTTCGTCAGTGTATTCGGCAACCTGTTTGGTTATTCCCATCGCATGTCTCCTGATATTTGTATGATCCCCTCTCCTTTGAAAATTGAAACGCTGATTTTAGGTGTTACATAAAGCCGCTGTAATTTTGTTGGACAACAGCCGCAAACACATAGTTGATCATGGTGATGTAGTCGAACACCGGCAAATTGACCGCTCGCTGAACGGCGGACGCATAGGGCGGCAGTAGACTGCATTCTAAAAGGATCGCTGCGATCCGCGGCTCCTGTGCAACCATCCCCCGTGCAACGCCGACCACCTCTTCCTCGACGGCCCCGGCATCCAGCAAGCCGGTCTCTTCGATGGCAAACCCGCAGAATTCGGGTTGATCCTCCAGTCCGGCAATCACCAGGTTGGCCGCGCTGCGCACACCGACGGCCGCCAGCAGATCCGCATCCAGGCTGGGGGCGTCGGCCGTGATGATACCCACCCGGGCATCGTCGCCGATTAAAAGCGAGATAAATGGGATCTGCAGCAGACTCGATAAAAAGACCGGCACCTGCAGCTCGCGCGCAAGCTTTTTTTGATGGATGCCCATAAAGCCGCAATCGCCGGTGATGGCCCGCACACCCTGCTGCACCAGCGCTCCGGCCGCCGCCCGCAGACGGTCATACATGGCCGGATCCTTGCCGATGGCCCGTGGCACGGTAAACCCCTCGACCTTGTGGAAACGCACCGGAAAAGAATAGGTGGTGGCATTGGCCACATCGCCGGGGATAAACGGCACGGAGGTGTCGAGCAGCAAAATTCCGATCGCTTCTCCGGAGCTGACCTGGCCTTTTTGGGTTTTATAGATCATCAAGGCACCTCACACGATGGCGCATGCCGCGCGGTTTCATATCCACCGCCAATGAATGGTCTGTTATCCGGCGATCAGTAAGCCGGACTGATCGACATCCTTTCTCTGGGGTGGAATGGCTTTATCATCATGACGAAGACCGGATCTCTTTGATCCGAACTGTTTGGCGATTTGCAACTCTAAACCTTGCCTGTGGGGTCGCAGCCCGAAGGGCGACTTGTCCCGGCGTAGCTCGAAGAGCGAAGTCGGAAGCCCCAAACTCTGAACCGCGTAATCTATCCTTTAACAAACAGCTTGCGCGGAAAATCGGCAAAGGTTTCACATCCGTCGGCAGTAACCCTGAAGGATTCGCTGCACTCAAAACCCCAGTCGTCCATCCACATTCCAAGAATCATGTGAAAGGTCATGTTGGGCGCCAGCACCGTTTTGTCACCGGGCCTTAAACTGGCGGTGTGCTCTCCCCAGTCCGGCGGGTAATTGAGCCCCATGGAATAACCGATGCGGGATTCCTTGGCCAGTCCGGCGCGGGCGATGACCTGGCGCCATGCCAGCTCAATTTCTTCGCAGCGCACGCCGGGCTTGATCGCATCCAGGGCGGTATGGAGACCCTCGACGACAATCTCGGATGTATCCTTTAATTTGGGAGGCGGATTTTGCCCGAGATACATCGTGCGCGCCAGCGGGCTGTGATAGCGCTGGCAACACGCGGCCAGCTCGAGGTTTACGGCCACTTCATTGCCATAGGGTGCATCGGTCCAGGTCAGGTGCGGCGTGGAAGTTTTTTCGCCGCTGGGCATCATCGGGACGATAGCGGTGTAGTCGCCGCCGAAGGCAGCGGTGCCTTTGATTTGGGTTCGGCAGATTTCGGCTACGGCATCGCACTCCCGCACGCCCGGGGCGACCGTATCGATTGCAGTTTGCATGACGCGTTCGACGATTTTGCCGGCCTGCTGCATGTAAGCGATTTCCTGCGGCGATTTGACGATCCGCACCCAGGACACCAGCAGATTGGCATCCTCAAATTTGGCATCGGGCAGACTTTTTTGCAGCTCGACATAGCCGCGAGCGCTAAAGTAGTAGGCATCCATCTCCAAACCGATGGTTTGGCCGCCCCAGCCCCGGCGCTTGATCTCATCGGCAACGAAATTCATGGGGTGTCTGACCGGCGACTGGACGTAATGATCGGGGTAGCCGACAATGTTTTCGGGCTGTAAAAAAGTGGTGTGCCGCGCACCGTTGACATCCATGCCGCGGCCGATCCAGACCGGCTCTTGCGCCGCGCCGGCGACCACCACCACCTGGGGGACGTAAAAGGACCAGCCGTCGTAACCGGTCAGATAGTTCATGTTGGCCGGATCGGCAACCGCCAGGACATCGATACCGGCCTCCGCCATGCGAATCTTGGTCTTGCTGATCCGTTCATGGTATTCTTCGGTTTCAAATAATGCCATTTTGCCCACCTTTCTTTTCTATAGTGAGGCCGCAAGCCGCCGTTTGCCGTCATTCTATCCACGCAGTCCGGCAGCGCCTTTTTTGATTCTGGCGAGCGCCTCCTGCAAACTCTCGACAGATGCGGCAAAACTTACCCGCACATACCCCTCCCCTCTTTTACCGAAAATACTGCCCGGCACCACGGCGACCTTGTGCTCCCGGACCAGATACTTGGCAAAGTCCCATGAACTCAATCCGCAGCCGGATATGTTCGGAAATGCATAGAAAGTGGATTCCGGCCGGATGCACGATATGCCGTCAATGGCGTTCAGGGCTTCATGAACGATTTTTCTTCGGCGGTCGTATTCGGCCACCATCTCCCGCACACAGTCCTGGGGGGCGGTAATGGCTGCCAGAGCAGCGCGTTGGGCGACGGCAGTGACCCCCGAAACCATATGCTCCATAAGCTTTTCCATCTCATCGATCAGGACCTTGGGCGCGACCGCATACCCCACCCGCCAGCCGGTCATGGCATAGGACTTGGACAGGGTGTAAGCGGAAATGGTTCTTTCCTTCATGCCTTCGAATGCCGCGATGCTGACATGCTTTCTGCCGTCAAAAAGAATATGCTCATAAGGTTCGTCTGAGAGCACGTACAGGTCGTGATCCCGGGCGATACGGGCGATTTCAGCCAGAATATCGGCGTCGAACATGGCGCCGGTGGGATTGGAGGGCGAGTTGAGAATGATGAGTTTGGTGCCGGGTGACACAGCGGCTTTGATGTCGGCCGGATCGACTTTAAACAGATTTTTCTCGTAAGCCGGCACCGGCACCGGCACCCCGCCGAAAAGCCTGATCTGTGAATAATAATCGTAACCGGGATCGATGAGGATGACTTCCTGGCCGGGTTCCACCAGGTGCAACATGGTGTTGAAGATGACCTGCATGGCCCCCACGGCAACGAAAATTTCCGAAGTCGGGTCGGCGACGATGTTGTTTTCGGTCTTGAGTTTGTTTGCGATGGCCTCTCTTAAATCGTTAAACCCTTTGGCCGGCGGATAGCGGGTGAAACCCTGGTCCAGCGCTTCTTTAGCCGCGTCTCGAATAAACGCCGGCGTATCAAAATCCGGCTGTCCGATACCAAGATTGATTACACCCGGGATTTCATCCGCCAAAGCGAACATCACCCGAATTCCCGACCATTCCACCTCATGACTTCTTTTTGCCAGCGCTTTTTCCATATTCATCCGTATTTCCTGAAGGTAAGCAAATTATCCATAAAAGTGTTTAATTTGGGAACTTTTAACTTTAAGTCATTTTCGAACGATGGAGTAATGGAGTGTTGGAGTAATGCTGAAGGAATTGGAATATCTTTTTCAATACTCCGATACTCCATCACTCCAGTGCTCCACGTTCAAAGCATTGGAGACCTTCCGGCAACCTGTTATTCCCCAAATACTCATGAAAACCATCATCTACTATACCGCCGGCAAGACCAGATCAGCGGGTCCTTTCGGCGACACTTTCAGCTCCGGTGCATGCCGCTGCATGATCTCCTGCACGATGGAGGCAATTTTTACCTTTTCGCGAATGAGCCCCTGATGCCATTCCTCGGTAACCCATGGCTTGTAGATATCACTTTCCGAAGTGCCAGGCTCGAACTTGAAATAACAGGGTGAGGCGATCCGGGCGATTTCAGGAGCCTCGTAAGCCCTGAACATTCCGCCGAATGAGTCGACGATGATGATGTAGACATCCAGAGTAATGTCGACGGTTTTGCGAATGCCGCCTAGAATCGGCAGGGAGACATCCGAGGACGGGTTCAGGGAGTTGGCGCCCATCGATTCTATTACCTTGGCGCCGGCCGCACTGCAGTACCCGCCGAAGACCGAGAACTTGAAGATGGTCTCCGGAGGAATGATGCCCTCCTGGCGCATTTTGTTCAGCAAATAAAGAACCCCTTCGTCGTAAACCAGAAATCCCCGGTGACCGGCCTCTATGCTGCGCATAATATCGGCGATGTGGTAGGAAATATGATCCGATCCGCGCAGCCTGAACGCCTGCATAGCACCTTCGGCAGTCGCGCTTTCCCTGGCCCCGACATCCCAGCCCTTGCGATGGCCGACGGTCATCACCACCTCGATCTTTTCCTCACGGGCCATCTGAGCCATGGCCCTGAGCTCCCCGGCGTCACAGTAGGTCGAACCGCCGACGGCGGCGATGACGCGGTGGACGGCCAGATTTCTTTTGCGCGATTCATCGATCATGGCTTCCATGGTTGACGCCCGTTCGACACCGGCAATTTCGATCCGGTAATTGGCGCCGTCGGGAAACGTCTTTTGGGATGTTGGCAGTTCATAAGCATCCCGACCTGGAATGCCTTCTTTTTCCATGAAATTGCGAATTTTGTTCAACACTTCTGACATGACAACAACTCCTTATTTATTGATACCATTGATGGTTTGGTTGACAGGGAAGTATCCCCGATGGTCGCTGCGCCTGATTCCCGATGCAAAAAGGTAAGGTCGCCACAGCGAGACCGGGTTACGAGCATTATTTGCGTCCCAGTGCTTCGTTTAATTTATTCAGCTCGCCTTCGACCATTTTGTAGCTGTGTTTATCTTGCGGAAATTCACCCCGGCGCGCCTCTTCGACATAGGCCGTAAAAGCGTTGATGGTTTTTTCCGCCAGATTTTCATACTTCTTAACGAATTTCGGGGTAAACGCCTGAAAGATTCCCAAAACGTCACTGCAAATCATCAGCTGTCCGTCGGCCTCGATACCGGCACCGATGCTGTACACCGGTATGGTCAGGTTTTCACGGATGATGCCGCACACTTCCGGCGGAACGGCCTCAACCAGAAGGGCATAGGCACCGGACGCCTCGATGGCCTTGGCATCCTCGACCAGTTCCAGCGCGGTTTCCTTCGTACGCCCCTGGGCTTTAAATCCACCGAGTTGTCCGGAACTTTGCGGAGTTAACCCGATGTGGCCCATCACCAGCATCCCGGCATTGGCAATGGCCAATATCTGGGGGCAGACGCGCCGGCCGCCTTCCAGTTTGACGGCGTCCACGTTGGCCTCTTTATGAAACCGGCCGGCATTGCGCACCGCCTCCGGGACGCTGACCTGATAGGATAAAAACGGCATGTCCCCGATAATGAAGGTGCCGGCGGCGCCCCGGCGCACCGCCTCGCAGTGATAAATACACTGGTCCATGGTCACCGGGACGGTCCCCTCGTAGCCATAGACACACATCCCCAGTGAATCCCCGACCAGGATCATGTCCATGCCCGCCTGTTCGGCAAACTGGGCGGTCCAATAATCATAGGCGGTAATCCAGACGGCCGTCTGACCGTCCGCTTTCATTTTCAGTAAATCGAAACGCGATAATTTTTTCTTGGCCATGGCAATAATCCTTTCATATTGGCTCTACATTGTCTTAATTTATCTTAATTTAGCCGACAGCCGCTGACAGACATCTCTGATTATTTGTTGGACCCGCGAGATGGTTTTTTCGGTCATGCGACTGGACGGTGCAGATACACTCAAGGCATACCGGGCGTATCCGGTATGATCGAAAATGGGGGCGGCGACGCATCGCAAACCGGCCGACAGTTCTTCATCGTCAACGGCGTATCCCTGCTGCAGGACCTTGATCAGCTCCTGCCGGAATTTTTTCTTCAACGTAATCGTTTTGGGACCGTGAGGCACCAATTTGACGTTCTTCAAATAGGCCTCAAGCTCATCCGGGGGAAGGTACGCCAGTATTGATTTGCCTAGAGCCGTGCAGTAGGCCGGGGCCAGTGATCCGAGCGGCGTGTCCATGCGCAGGATTTCGGGACTGTCGATTTTATCCAGATGCAGAACCTTTTGTCCCCTCCAACAGCCCAGGTTGACGGTCTCATTGAATGCCCGTGAAAGCTCCTGCATATAACTGCGGGCTTCAGTGCGGATTTCAAATCGATTGGCCACCTTCATTCCCATTTCCATGATTTTAAATGTCAGATGGTAGCGGTTGTTCTCGTTTTTTTCGACGTAACCCAGATCGCGCAAGGTGGCCAAAAAGCGGTGACTGGCCGCGCGATTAAATCCCAGTTGGGCGGCAACGGCGGAGACGGTCAGGCCGTTTTGGTCGGAGAGCAGCTCCAGTACCCGCATGCCTTTCTCCAGGGATGCAATTTGGTAATATTTCGTTTTCGTGGCAGTCATGGTATCGGGATGAGATCAAAACAAAATGTTCACAATGTGTGACGATTATTTACAATGTATGATTTATCCAACTATGCCATGCCTGTCAAGACCTTTTTTAGTGTTCGATCCGAACCGAACCAAGGGCTCGCAAAGCGACAGAATAATTGCCGCAAAACCATTTTTTTAGTGAGTCTTCGGAATCGATGGCCGGTAGATCGATCTCATGGTCGACTGTGATTGATCCAAATCTTTACGTCGGCAGGGGTTATTATATCAAGGTGTTCACTATGTGTGACGATATGTATTTTTTCTTGACTACCGCCGTTAAAATTGTTTAGAAAGGGTCAGGCTTTCGGCGATCCGCTCAAGGGGTGGATCGCAGGGCCGGCATTTGAAATCCAATCATCAGAGTGCGGGGGGTGCAGAAATGCTTTATTTTGAAAGATCAGAATTTCAGAGTCGGGTGCGCAACGTCAAGGAAGCCATGTATCATCAGGGTCTCGAAGTGCTGTTGGTCAGTGATCCGGCCAACATGAATTACCTGACCGGCTACGACGGCTGGTCCTTTTACGTTCACCAGGGCGTCATCGTCGCCCTCGATCAGGACGAGCCCATCTGGTTCGGACGTCAACAGGACGGCAACGGCGCCCGCCTGACGAGCTGGCTCTCACCGGAAAATATTTACGGGTATGCCGATCACTACGTCCAGTCGAATCTAAGACATCCCATGGACTTTGTCGCGCAGCTGCTCGAGACCAACAAGTGGGACAAACGCAACCTGGGCGTCGAGATGGACAATTACTATTTTACGGCCATGTGCCTGGAACAGCTCCGAGACCACCTGCCGCAAGCCCGAATCAGCAATGCGAATTGCCTGGTCAACTGGGTGCGCGTGATCAAATCCGAGCCGGAGATCGCCTATATGAAGATGGCAGCGCGCATTGTCGAAAACGTCATGCAAACCGCCGTTGAAGCCATTGCCCCCGGTGTGCGGGAGGGAGATGCGGCGGCCAAAGTCCTGCAGGCCCAGATCAGCGGAACCGATGATTTTACCGGCGACTACAGTGCCATCATGCCCATCATGCCGTCCGGGGTTCGAACCTCATCGGCCCATCTTTCCTGGACCGACCGCAAGTATGAGAGCGGCGAAATCGTGCTGCTGGAATTGTCCGGCTGCAAACACCGCTACCATGCGCCGTTGTCGCGCACCGTCATGATTGGAACGCCGCCCCGAAAACTGGAGGATATCGCCGGCGTGGTCATCGATGGGCTGAACCAGACCATTGAATTCATCAAGCCGGGTGTGACAGCCGAGGAGGTCGAGCAAAAGTGGCGCTCGGCCATCGCAGGCAGCCGCGTGGTCAAAGAGTCCCGCATCGGTTATTCCTATGGTTTGAATTATCCGCCGGACTGGGGCGAGCATACCATCAGCCTGCGGCCGGGTGACAAGAATGTTCTCCAGCCCGGCATGACCCTGCATGTCATGCCCGGGATCTGGCTAGATCAATTTGGGTTCGAGTGCAGCGAGCCGATCCGGGTGACGCCGACCGGCTGCGAGCCGTTTGTAAAATTTGACCGACGGTTGTTTGTGAAATAAAAAGGAGCTGCGATGAACGTAATTGTATTAACCGAATCTGAATTAAGGCAGGTCGTTAAGGTGGACCACCAGGCCGTTGCGGCAATTGAGGATGCGTTCACCTGGTTGGCCGAGGGTAAAGTCGCCATGCCGCCGATCATGCATATCGAAGTACCCGAATACGAGGGTGACGTGGATATCAAGACCGCCTATGTCAGCGGTCTGGATCGGTTTGCCGTTAAAATCGGGGCCGGTTTTTTTCAAAATTTCAAGCTGGGACTGCCCAACAGTCCGGCCATGATGGTTGTGATCAGCGCCAAAACCGGCGTGGTCGAGGCTATTTTGCTGGATAATGCCTATCTGACCGATGTCCGGACCGGTGCCGCCGGAGCGGTGGCCGCCAGGCACCTGGCACCCTCGGAAGTGACCACCGCCGGCGTTATCGGCGCCGGCGCCCAGGGCCGCTACCAGATGATGGGCCTGAAAACCGTCCGCGATTTCAAACGGCTGCTGGTCTATGATATGGATGAAAGCCGTGTCAAACAATACGTCGCAGAAATGGAATCTATCCTGGATGCAGAGATCCTGCCTGCCGCAGGGGCCGAAGATGTCATTCGCTCCAGTCAGGCTGTGGTCACTTGCACGCCCTCGCGGCAGCCGTACATTGAAGCCGCATGGCTTCACCCCGGCTTGCATATTACCGCCATGGGAGCAGATCTGCCGGGTAAACAGGAGCTGGAAGCCGCGGTCGTCGCCCGGGCCGATATCCTCGTTTGCGACCGCAGGACCCAGAGCTTTAAGATGGGCGAATTTCAGCACGCGTTTGAAGCCGGCCTCATTTCAGCAGCTTCCCCGGTTATCGAGCTGGGTGAAATTACCGCCGGGCATCAACCCGGCCGTCAAAATGACGACCAAATTACCATCTGCGACCTGTCGGGCACCGGCGTCCAGGACACCGCCATCGCCCATTTGGCCGTCGAGCAGGCTGCCCGGAGGAGTTTCGGAATGGAAATCGAAATGGGCATTGGGCACCTTTAAGGGGAGTTTCTTCCAATTTTTGCAGTAACCTCCCGGATGGTTTTCGTTTCACGACGTTACTCAATGCATCGGTGTCAAAGAGATACATCACAAATTAACCTTTCTATCGGTCTCTTCATTTCGGGCTTGGTAAATATCCTCTACCATCTCGTCGATAAGAGGATCCATTTGGGCCAGAGCACCTTTGGCACGAATCAGTCCTTCGCCACCGGGTGCTTCATCAAAAGGAGCAACCACGGCAACCGCTTTTCCTTTTTTGGTAATAGTGAATTTCTCCCCTCTGAAAAGGACACGGTTAATGATTTCGGAAAATTTCGATTTGGCTTCTGTTAGGGTAATACCTTTCCAATCACATCCATCGCCCGGGCCACCAATTCTCTGTCCGCCTGGGTCCCCATGTGACCTAAACGGAAGACTTTGTTCGTCAGCGGGCCGTAACTTCCGGCAACCACCAATCCGTATTGGCGCAGGTTGGCATCAAATTCCTGCCAGGAAATGTTAGATGGCACGTTGACTGCTGTGACTGTGGGGGCAGGTACTGCGTCGGAAGCCGGGAAAAGTGTCAAACCCATTTCATTGATATAATTGCGACAATACTGCGCAACTTCTGCGTGGCGGGAGAAGCTGTTGGTTAACCCTTCTTTTAAAATCATCTCTGCACCGGCATTGAGTCCGGCAACTCCGTGCCAGTTGGGGGTACAGGGAAAATAATGCTCGACCTGCGCCGTGCGAAACGGCTTCAAGGCGGAATAACCGGCATAGTCAACCTGATCAATGATTTCCCAGGCAGCTTGACTGACCGATAAAAAAGCCATGTCCGGCAGTGATGACAGGCATTTCTGCGATCCGCCAAGACACAGATCAATATTCCATTCATCCGTCAATACCGGCGCCCCGCCGATACTGGAAACAGCGTCCACATAGAGCAAGGGGACACCCAGCTCTTTTTTAGCAATACCAAGTTCCGCAATCGGGTTCAACGTGCCGGACGGAGTTTCACAATGAACCACGGTAATCATTTTCGGGTTGAATGTCTCAACCAATTTCTTGATTTCATCCATATCCGAAATGGTTTCACTATACGGCAGACTGATCTTGCGGACCTCGGCGCCGAAGGATGCGGCCATATCCCCGATACCATCACCAAACACACCGGTGGCGATGGACAGCACCCGATCGCCTGGAGCCAGGCAGCTTTTCAGGGCACCCCACAGCGCGAGCATACCTTCTCCGGATTGAATGACGACCTGGTTTTGAGTGCTTAAAATCGTTTTCAGGTTGGCTTCGGTCTGGTTATACAGTTCGAGAAATTCGGGTTCCATATCGGCCGAGCCATAATTAATTTGATAGGCTTCCAGGACTTCCCGGGCTACTTTTACCGGTCCCGGCACCATCGGGATGGGATAGGTTTTCATGTTTTTTCCCTTAAATTTCGGTAATGATAAATGTGAGTGATTGATTAAATCTACAAACCGTGGTTTACTTCACGCATTTTTTTGCCGTATACACGACTTAAATAGTGCACCAAATTACAAGACGGCCAAAAAATATCAGAAAAAAGCTCTAGGGTAAAGGACCTAACACAAAATCATTTTTCCCTGAGAGGCGATCCGACTAATTTTGTCACGTTCTCAACAAACCAAACTTGATGCCGAATCACAATCAGGAACCGGTGAAGCGAGGCATCCGGCGGCCATCATCAGCGCACGCAGTAGAAAATATATAATTATTGCTGCGCTGCTGGCGCTGTTTCTGGGCGCCCTGGATGCGCTGGTAATGTCCGCCGCCATGCCTACCATTGTTGCCGATCTGGGTGGGCTGCATCTTTACAGTTGGGTATATTCGGCCTATTTTCTTGCCCGGGCGGTGTCTCTGCCGGTGTTCGGCAAGCTGGCCGATATTTTCAGATCCCGCCGACTCTACGTAGTTTCGATCTGTATCTTTTTGCTGGGTTCGATTCTGGCGGGACTGGCCCATAGCATGATGCAGCTGATTTTGTCCCGCGTCCTTCAGGGAATCGGCGCCGGCGGGAACTTTGCCCTGGTATATATCGTACTGGCCGATATCTCTTCACCCGAGGAGCGCGGCAAGACGCTGTCCCTGGGAAGCTTTATCTGGGGGTTGGCCAGTGTCCTGGGTCCGACCTTCGGCGGTTTTGTGGTAACATACTTTTCCTGGCGCTGGATTTTTTTTGTCAATGTGCCTCTGGGACTGTTTTCCCTGCTGGGTATCGCCCTTTATTTAGTTGAGGTGCGTGAAAAAAAGAAAGGGGCGGCCATCGACTATTGGGGTGCGTTAACCCTTTCAACTGCCATCCTGGGACTTTTGACCGTTTTTTTGTTGGCCGGCCGCTCATACGATTGGATATCCCCTCAAATCGTGGGTCTGTCAATTCTTGCGATTGCTGCGGGCATTGCATTTTATTTTGCCGAAAAAAGAGCCCGGGAACCGATACTGTCCCTGGATTTTTTCGGCAGCAGGGGGTTTAGTGTCGGCAATGGATCGGCATTTCTGGCCAGCTTTACGGTTTTTTCCCTGTTTGCCTACAGTCCATTATTTATTCAGGGTGCTTTGGGCAAGACGCCGATGCAGATGAGTGTGGCGATGCTGTCGTTGAGCCTGGGATGGTCGGTCGGTGCCCTGACCTGCGGCCAGATTGTCAACCGATTCGGCCAGAAACCATCGACGGTCTTCGGCGCTCTGTGCCTGGCCGGTGGCGGCGGTATTATGATCACATTTTCGACGGCCACCTCTTTAACGGCCTGTTCCATTGTTTTGGGATTTGTTGGAATCGGTATGGGGTTTGTTTCGATGGCGACCCTGCTTGTGGTTCAGGACAGCCTTGATGTGTCGGATCTGGGGGTTGCGACTTCCTCGCATCAATTTGCCAGAACCCTGGGAGGGACCATCGGCGTCGGCATATCCGGAAGCTTCGTGACGATAACACTGGCCAATGCTATGGAATCGTTGATGAGTGCCGGTTTGAGCAATTTGCCGCCGTCAGTGAGCACCGAGCTAAAACACAGTATTGAAAATATATTCCGCCCGGAAGTCCAGGCCCTGCTGCCCCCGGATATTCAACAGACAATGCAGGCGGCGGTAGCCCGGGGCGTTTCGATGGTGTTCTGGATAACATTTTTTGCTTCCCTCTTATGTCTGATTTTAAGCTTGCTTATTCCGGTTAAAAAAAAATGAAAATAGCTTAGCGTTTATGGTTGCCGACCGCTTGTTGACAAACAGGTAAAAAACCGCAATTTATTAAGCAATCCATACAGCAATTCATCAAAAAAGGAGCAATATCATGATCGTTGCTAATGAAAAAGATGTGCATCCGATAGTACTGGAAAGTCCGGAGGTGAAAGAAGCCGCCATTAAAGCGCTGATTTCACCCAAGGAGGGCTGGGAAGGCTATGTCCTGCGGGTGATCGAGCTGGGTGAAGGCGGATATTCGCCCAAGCATACCCATGATTGGCCCCACATCAATTATATCCTCGAAGGCAGTGGATCATTGCACATTAACGGAAAAGATACTCCCGTTGAAGCCGGATCCTATGCCTATGTCCCGGCCGGCAGTTTACACCAATACAAGAACGAAGGCAGCGGGAAGTTCAGATTTATTTGTATTGTGCCGGAAGAAGGGCACGTAACTTAGCCGTTAGCGGAGGGATATCAAAATATCATGCTGTGATTTCAGAGATGCGCTCTTTCGAACAGATGCTCGATACCGGTTACTCGATGCTGGATAAAATAGGAATTCTATCTCAATTTTGATTTTGGTTAAGCCGGCTTGTATATTTACTTTTTGCGTCTTAGCGTCTTAGCGTGAGACGATATTTGGTTGTAGTGTACTCCGGTCTGTGCGCTTTTAACTTTAGGTCATTTTACTCAGATTTTCGGCTCGTTTGATGGCACTGTCGATGGCCTCCATCAGGGCGGCTTTGAAGGCGTATTTTTCCAGTGTGAACAGGCTTTCAATGGAAATCCCTCCCGGGGTGCTGGCTTCGGTCAGCAGCTCGTGGGGCGTTGCATTGCGTTGTTGCCACACCGCCATGGACCCGACAATGGTTTGCGATACGATTTTGGTGGCGGTCTCGTGATTGATGCCGGACCGAATGCCGGCATCGACCAGCGATTGAAAGAGCATGTACGTAATGACGGGACTGCTTAGCGCCATCACGGCGTTGACCAGATCTTCCCGAATGACAACATGGTCACCGAGGCAGGCAAAAAGCTCAAAAATATCAATTTTCTGATCTTCAGTGACATATGGATTAAAGGCTAAGGCCGCAATGCCCCGGCCGACCTGGCTGGGTGGATTGGGCAAGGCCCTGACGACCGGCAAGCGTTCTCCCAATACTTTATAAGTGTCCATCGTAATTCCGGCGGCCACCGTGATGATGACTTTGCCCTGCGGAAATCCTATTTTTCTGAACTCTTTTACCACCTCATCAACAATATTTGGCAGCACATTGATAAACACAAAATCTGCCGTGTTGACCGCTTCCTGATTGTCCTCCGCAATTGAGATGCCGTATTGATTCTGAAGTTTTGCTAGTTTTTCTTGGTCCGGGTCACTGGCAATCAGGCGGCGCGGGACAATTTTATCAGCCTTTGTCAAATTGGAGACAATAATTTCGGTGATATGACCGGCTCCAATAAATGCGATGCTACGTTTTTTTATGGACATAAAAAACCTCTTTTGATTTTAAGATTGTCTGCGTTCGTATAACTAATCCATCGCGCAAAATATTATATTTAATTCGTGGCCTTTTTCAGGCTGTATTCAAGCAGATTATCTAATTTGTTTTCCAGCCTGGGGCATGGCACAAAATCCAATTCTTTTATATTTTTGGAAACATCTACCGGTAATGCCTGATCCTCAACCTTTTGATTCAGGACACCTCCCATAACCACCGGGATGTTAATTTTCTGTTGCGCCATTTCCTCTTTGAGGCGCCGGGCGTAATCCAATGCCATTCCGTTGTGGGTGCTGATCAGGATCGCCTCTGCGTTTTTATCACGGGCTGCCGCAACCACCTGATCCGGATTGGTTTCAGCTCCCAAGTTGATCATCTCGGCACCGGCTTCCGCAAGCAGCTGATGGATTACCATGATGGCGTGTTCGTGGACATCGGTCGATGCAATCAAAATTCGACGGCCCTGCAGCATGTCTTTGGATCTGGAGCTGGAAAAGATATTACGGTATTTTTCAACATACGCATTGGATAATTCAGACACGTCCGTTGGAACAACGGGCTGCCTGCCGCGCGCATAGGCTGAATTGAGCTTGCCGGCGCCAAACATCTCCTCAAAGATGGCCGGTCCGAGTTTCTTGAGCACGTAAAGCAATTGGATCGGATCATCCACATCCACCCCGGCTTCTTTTAAACCGGCCAGAGCGTTGTCGAAAACCATTTTTCCGGCGGATACAATTTTATCTGAGAAGGCATAGGCTTTACTAAAATCCATGTGCGGCTTCAATCGGCGGGCCGCCTGCTCAATCCGGCGGCCGAATATCTGGGCCTCGGCGATTTCCTCGGCTGAAGGGATCCGCAGGGCCTCGGTGACCGGCAGCGGTAAAACGGCATGTCCCGTCGGACATTGCAACTGGGCCATGATGTCCCACAGCAAATATTCACTGACCAGACCGCGATTGATATTGTCATCTGCCTCAAAAGACAGCGTGTCGCCATAAATCATGGAACCGATGCATTGGTGATCATGGATTTCATGGAGGGCAAAAACCCAACCGGACCGCTTCACCGGATCGGTGGTCAGCCCGCCGATGCAATGGGCCAGCTTCGCGCCCAGAAGATCTGCGACGATGTATTTTTCCAGATACGCCCATCCGGCCACCGTGGCACAATCACAAAAAAGGGCACCATAACCGTCCTCAAGGTAGGAGTGCATCAGGGTACCATGCTCGCGCAAGGCCCCCATAATGGAAATGGCCTTGACGGTTTCAACCGTTGTTGCAACGCTGTCCCGCCACATGGGAACTTCGTGGGAAAAATACTGCGATAAATTGCCTATGGTGGTGACCCCGGCTTTGAGTGCATTTAGCGTGTTTTCCACGGCGGCTGGAAATCCGATCATAAAATCGCCCATGTGGGGCTGGATCGGTGCAGCTTGACCGATCTGCAGCCAATCCTGATCGCTTTCCAGCATGGGGCCTGTCTCAGGCGGGGTGCTCCCGCGGTAATCTTGGGGCAATCCCATCCGCCGGTCCAGGCAGATGCCTGCTCGATCGACGACATGGCCGCACTCCCGGGTGGTGTTATACAAATAGACCAATGCCTCGGCGGTTGCTTTCCATGAACTCAGACCGATATGGGCGTGAAATGTGATTTTGTTGTCTTTGATGCACTGCTTTTTATATTCCAGCTCAGAACCAACACCCATTTTATCAAAAAATGCCGTTCGACCGATTTTTAGATCATTGGCGACAGAAATGCCTTCTTTTGCAACTGATATCCCTAGCGGCAGATCAACATCCAGTATCTTCCGGACTTTTTGGCTGAATTCAGAAAAATTCATTAGATAGCGACTCGCCCCTTTAATTTACCATGCCGGGAAATCCACTATTTTGTAAAGAAAAAAATGCGGTTGGTTGGCAATTGGTTTTTTTAGAAAACACTATCGGCTTCAGAAAAGCCGCTGGACGGCAAAGCTGCCGGTTTGGTCGAAGACCAAATCCCCTTTAACTCCCCTTTAGAAAAGGAGAGGACGATAACTTTTTTTGGTAGCTGCGTATAATTTAAAAATGTTGTGGGAGCGGTTTCCAACCGCGATGAACTCGGTCGGTCCACCATCTAAAATCGTGGTCGGAAACCACTCCCACCAGGCATTAACTTCAACCTAAAAATAACCCTGAATAAGATATAATTTCATTTAAGGATAAGGCTGTGGTAGGCGGGAGTTACGAAAATCAATCTGAGGTTTGATGATAATCGATCCCGAGTTTTAGGCAAAGAACTGCTATCGGATTCGATGCAGAGAACCCAAACTAAGGCTTTGAATTTTTAATTTAGCGGTATATTTAAGATCACTAATTAATTGAGTAAACACCAGAAACCAGACAACTCGCAACGGACATTGCGCGTTCGCGCTAAATTAAACCCACTCCTCCTGGAGCACTTCACCCTGAACGCCGACAACCACATACTTGATGGGCACTTTTCTGTCGGCCTTCTGGGCCGCTTCACGGGCCAATCCCAACAGGCCCATACAACAGGGGACCTGCATAATCAGAACGGTGAGGGTGTTAATATTGGCATCATCGATCCAGGCCTTAATTTTTTCCTGATAAATATCCTGACCCGAGTCCAGCTTGGGACAGGCGATGGCCAGGGATTTATCTTTTAAATATTCGCGATGGAAATCACCCAGGGCATAGGCCACACAGTCTGCCGTCAGCAGCACGTCGGCATTCTGATAGTAGGGTGCCGTCGGTGAGATCAGATGCATTTGAATCGGCCACTGTCTGAGCTGGGAGTTGATTTTTCCAACCGTCTGCTGCGAGTCAGCTGCTTCTGGTGCGCTGAAGTTCATCATTTTTGATCCGGGACATCCTTCAAATCCAGCCATTTTCATATCCTCCTAAATGTTAAACTGTTTTTCCAATTCAGTGACAAATTTTTCGTATTTTTCAGACGAAAAGCCCATCTGCTGATCCACCTGATTGAACTTCGAAAAAAGTTCGCCGACCTGGGTGGTGGAAAGGTTGCGATCCATCCAGGGATACAAAATCTCATCTTCTTTTTTGATGTGCTCGGTAAGCAGCTCGCGGTAGGCCATCAGGTGTTCGCCGAGTGTCGTCTTATCTTTGCGTTCAAGGGCTTCCAGCATGGCTTTGACATGTTCCCGCCCGGTTGTGTGGTCTGCGTACATGACCTGCAGGATCTCTGAGTTTTCGTCAAAATATTTAAAGAGAATGTCTTCCTCTTTGGCATGGTGGTATCGGTCGGCATAGGAGCGTATCATGTCGATGCCGTCGACAATCAGCTGCCGGCCTGCTTCTGATTCCAGATCGAGATTTTCGACCACCGCCGGAATCAATGCAATCCAGCGTTTGATTAAAACGTGCTCGTCCACCAGCTTTTTCATCGGCGGAGAATATTTTACCTCTTCTTTGACAGCCGGCGCTTTCTTTTCGCTTTCAGGAATCTTGATATCCTGTCCCGGGAAAATTATTGCCGCGATTTTGTGCATTAATTCCTGCTCCTGTTCCGCCGGCAGGTTGTGGATGTCGACAATGTCCTTAAGCAGGCAGACGCCGACGCTGCATGGGCCGCAGCCGATACCGTATTCATCCAGGATTTTTTCCACCTCAGGGTACTGGTCGATGACTTCCTTGATGCCTTTGTTTAAATAACCTTCCATGGTGAACTCCCTTGTGATTTTTTGGCAGCTTGAGTTTGGAGGGTATGATATCGACAATTAAGCCGTTCAGCCATGACTTAAGTCAAAAATTTTCTGATAGCGCATTTGGTGGATTATCCGATATTATGCAAATTGATGAAACCGGCAGCGACGTCCTGGTTATATCAGGGTTGAATGGGAGGCTGGTTAGAGTTTAGAGGCAGGTCTATTAACGTCTTTCATGTTGGATCCATGTTTTTACTTTTCCAAAGGGATATTTTTCAAGGATACCGAAATGTGGCAGTTTCTTTATTTTCAGTTTTGAGAAAACCGGCGTATAAATGCCGCAAAGAAACTTTGTTAAATTTGCATCGCTGAACTGATCTCCCACAGCTTGTATAAATTCAATCGTAATCTCGCTGAATATAAAATTTGAAAACGGCTTTAATTCGGTGGTATTTGGCAGAACCGCTTTTCCGTTTTGACAGAATGAACAATGCTCGCAGCGGTCTTGTTCAAGATGTTCTCCAAAATATCCGGCCAGTTGTCTGCTGATGCAGGCGTCGCCTTCAAAAAAATCTACCATGTTATGGATTCGTTGAATCTCAACGCGTTCCTTTCTTTTAAACAACGCATCCATTTTTCCAGCCATGTCATCGAGATCAAATGCCTGGGTTAGAATATCATATACATCAACGGCCTGTTTGGATTGGAGTTCGATCCAGCCTTTCTCATCAAAGTATTCCAGGGCCGCGATAATTCGCTGCCGGTCCGTCTGGTAACTGTTCTGGATGGCGGGGATATCGGCAGAGGTCCAAATTTTGCGGGTCTGGCAATGATCCATGATTGCAGCCACAAACTTTTTGCGTTCCCCTTCGAAACTGTTAATGATAGTGGTTGGCTCCGTGTTGAATTTGAACGAATATTCCTCAAAATAAGTCAGCTTGGGTCGAATCACTTTTTCCATCGCCAGGTAGACCAGCAAAGTTTTTAACGGCAGAATTCGGATATTCAGGTCGTTTGACAGCGCGGTCATTTTTATTTCCCAGACAAAGCCCTTGTTTTCTTTGATGGTCTGCAGCAATTGACGGATCGAAGGCTTCTCCGGCGTATCGCCGTAAATAAAATTCTCCAAAACATGAATGCTGTCCCGGTTGGCCAATACTTCGCAAAAAGCAGGCTTGCCGTCCCGCCCGGAGCGTCCGATTTCCTGGCTGTAGTTTTCAATGGATTTGGGCAGATCGTAATGAATGATTCTGCGGATGTCCTTTTTGTCGATCCCCATCCCGAAGGCGATGGTTGCTGCGATGCAGGCCAGAGACCCATCCATGAAGTTGTTTTGGATTTCCTCCCGTTTTTCGTTTTGCATGCCGGCATGATAAGGATGCGCGTTGATATTATTGGCGCATAGGAATTCTGCGACGTCCTCGGCTGTCTTCTGCAGGGTGACATAGACAATGGTCGGATCCTGGGGGGCTTCGCGGATTCTTTGCAGCAGGCGCTCCTTTTTTTCAGATGCGGCCGTCGGTGTCACCTGCAGAAAAAGATTGTCGCGATAAAATCCGGTCACAAACACATTTTCTCTGAGAATATCGAATTTGGCGCACATATCGTCTCTTACCTGCTCAGTTGCAGTGGCGGTCAGCAGAAGCGTCTGTGCTATTTTGAATTCCTTCTGGTAATCCGGCAGCTTCAGATATTCGGGCCGAAAATTATGTCCCCACTCCGAGATGCAGTGCGCTTCATCAACGACCAAAAGAGAGACCTTCATCTTTTCCAGATGAGAGCGAAACCGTTCATTTTTAAACCGTTCGACGGCAATCATCAGGATTTTTAATTGGCCGCTTTTGGCGTGCTCGAGAATGGCATTGTATTCGTTTTTTTCAAGGGTCGAATCCAGGCGCGCGGCCGGAATGTTGTTGGCCAGCAGAAAGTCCAGCTGGTCTTTCATCAGAGACAGCAGGGGCGACACCACCAGGGTCAGGCCGGGCAGCAACATGGCCGGCAGCTGATAACAAAGCGATTTTCCGGCGCCGGTGGGGAAAATGGCTGCCGCGGATTGATGCTCCAGCACCTTACTGATGACTGCTTCCTGGCCTTTTAAAAATGTATTGAACCCGAAATGTTTCTGCAGCTGCTGCTTTAGCATGCGATGACCTCCTTTAGTTTTTCTCTCAATAAAGGATTGATCCCGGGTTTGCAAGTCAGCCGGGGAATTTTTCAGGCTCGGCTTCTCGCCCTGAGCCGTGAGCGATAAAGCTTTTCGGTGAAACCGCCCTGTTCTAGAAATTTTTTCTCCAATTGCCGCAATTGCTGGTCCAGCAGGAAGTTGGTCTGATGAATGAGGCAGAGCATCGCATTGGCGGCAACTTCGGGGGAAGCTCCCTCAATATAGGCCTTATAGGTCATATAGGACCTATTGCTCGCATAAGCGAGCCTTCTGATCATCTGGGCCAGCGGGTGGTTTTTGCCCCAGACCGGCAGGTTGCGCTGGCGCAGGAAATCCTGGTAGTCCAGCAGTAGTTCTTCAAGACTGGCGCGGGCTACACCGACCAGTTTCAACTCGGTCTTTTTGGACGTGCCGGAGGCCATGCTGCCTTCGGCGATGTTTTGCTTGCCGCTGCGGGCGGCCTGCACCATTTGGTCATGGGTGCGGGAGCGGCGGCTGATCCAGCGGTCGCAGAATTCCGTGGTGGCGTCATAAACAATTTCGGACATTTGATACGACTTGAGTTCGCGAAACCCGCCGTGAGGATCGATAAAACCGTCAGGCTGATTCATAATGATGCTCCTGTGAAGTAGCGGCAATAATGGGTTGCGCCTCTATTGATACGGTTTCTGCTGAACTCGACTCAGATTTGAATGATTTTTTGGAACTTGTGGCCACACGTTCGCTTACCGCCCATTTGATCTTTTCGGCAATGTTTTTTCCGATACCGTCCACGGTTTGCAAATCGTCAATGCCGGCAGAAATGACGGCCTCAACACTGCCGAAACGGTCCAGAAGTTTATCCGCCCTATCACGGCCGACGCCAGGCAATCCCTGCAAAATATAACGTTGCCTGTAGCGTAACCCTTTAGGCTGATAGCCGTGCCGTTGCGCTCCGCCGCCGGCCATCGATTCTATCTGGCGGGCGATAAAGATAATTAATTTAGCGGTTTCAGCAGGGGTCCTGGATCGCAGGACCGGTATACCCATTATCAAGGAAACGGTAATCAGTGCGCCTTGCATGGCCTCCCTGGTCACTCCAATGTCAACCGAGTCGCCGGCCGTGCCCTCCAGAATCAATACGCCCTGAGACTTGGAATTTGCAAGGCGAACCATCTGGTTGAAAAGCCTGCCGTCAACTATCGATATTGCAAAATCCTTTAGTGTCTTTCTTTCTGCAATCACACGATTGTTAATCTGGTAATCGCCGATAGAAAGCCGTCGAATATCTACTTCAACATTCTCGATATCCAAGAGTGATTCAATGACTGCGCCTTTGCGTTCGCGGTCGTCGGCAGTGATGTTTAAGGTGACCTTATTTTGAAACATATCAGCTTCTTTCTTTCTGTATCAATCGCTATCTAAAAGTTTTTTGCGAGAATAATTTTATTTATTTTTATAGCAAAACAAATGCCAAGAAAGTATCTAAGCCTTGATTCAATATCTGAGGGCAACTAATATCAATCTAACCATTTAAATTTTAATAATATCTTGATTTTATCGGAAAAGGATTTATTTCGATATTTTAGAGGGAGAGAAACTAAATCGAGTACGGTTAGGTAATTTTAATAAAATATATTATTTCGTTATAAAAATATTTATGTTTGAATTTTCTTTTGGATTCCGTCCCCTGAACCTGTGCCCATGAGTGATGATGCCATATCAACGCAATTCCCTCTCCAGGCACGCCAGAAGCTCTAAGCAGGTCATGATCGCAGCCACGGCCACTCCGAGATGTATCGTCTGGCCGTCAGGGTGTTGTGCACGATTCCGAAAATTATGGATTGCATCTATCAGGACGTAGGTGTCCTTTGAGGTTGCATTCGCTTTGGCATCGAAGTTCCGACTGCTTCCGGTAAGCAACCCCAAAAGACGAATCTGGCTTAGCGGGTCCGTCGGAACATCCCAGCAATTGGCTTGCATCATGTGCTGAACCAGCCTGTTCCCGGTACGAGGGCCAGTTGTCCAGTAAGTGACAACTTCCCGCGGCACAGACCTCCCCACGCCGAATTCGCGCTGCCAGATCAAATTCAGCGCACAATCTCTGATTCCCGTTAGGTTATTAAGGCAATCGTCAGGATAGCCAGGAATGTCATCAATGGCTCTTTCAACAAGACGATACAAGCGTTCATCGAAACGGGAGATATGAGCCAGACGACGTTCAAGCAGGTTGCGAATGTTGATTTGGTAGTCATTCCATGATCCGAAAAGCCGTGCCATGCTTCCGGAATCCTTACCTGTGCCCTGAACGTGCTCTTGGAGAATACGGCATGAAGCCGTCAGTTTGTTGTCCACCTGCCGAGCGAAAGCCTTCTCGATCAGGCAGTTTCGTTCATCTCTCCCCGCTTCTGCGAATTGATCCTCACCGCGATCAACAAGGTGAATGTATAGATCCTTCGCACCAGCAGGGCAATCCTGCCATACGGCACCTATCACATGGGAAAGATGTTCGAGTGTTTTTCTCGCACCCCGGTTGACGGCCTCGTTGTCAACCTGACCACTCGGAATGTCGGCAACAATCTGATTTAAAACGCCGAGAAAAAGCGGCGGTAGCCCCGCGGACCAGTTGATCAGTTCTGTTTTTGCCCCTGGCTGGAAGCTGTGCGCCGATAGTAAACCGATGATCGCCTCCCGGTCCTCCTGGTCGAATGCATCAATGCGCACCGGACTCATGTCGAAGATATTCCAAAATGGGCTGGTGATGGCATCTTGACTGCGGATCAATTCACTCAATGGTTTTCGGGACGCCGTGATGATCTTGTGTTTTTTGCCATAAAAGACCGTCCGCATCTGGTCCCACAGGTGCCCCGACAGCTTTCCCTGTCCCAAAGGCTTGTCAAACCCGTCCCAAAGCATTAGGATCGCCCGGCCCTCTTCATCAAGGTAATCCGCCACTTCCGACAGATTGCTGAAAGAGTGCTCCTCAAGGTGCCTACGATATTCGGAGGTTTCTTTCGTCGATCGGGCCAAACTGTCACGCAGAATATCGCAAAGCCGGGCTATAAAAGCTTCATCCGATGCCGGCGCAACATGACCCAGATGCCAATACAGCACGAACTCGAAGGGCGATGCTTCATTGGCGACGCGTTGGGCCAGGGCATTCATAATAACGGTTTTTCCCATGAATCGCGGCCCAATTATAGACAGGTTGCTCGGCGTGGGTTTCGTCAAATCGTTCCATATGCGCTGCATGATCCTGGTTCGGCCCAACAAAGGCGGTATTTCTGTACCCAATATGGGGAATCGTGGATTACTCATGTTGATCCTCCGTTTCAAGCCTCGCCTTGCGTTTGATGACTCCAAAGTCTTTTAATGCCTTTCTTTCATCAATCAAACGGCTATTAATCTGATAATCACCCATGAAAAGCCGCCGGATGCATACTTCAACGTTTCCGATATCCATGAGCGGCATTATAACCTCGCTCCTATGCTCGCGGTCGTCGGCAATGATATGAATTGAATCGTTATTTTTTTGCATATCAGCTTTCTTTAGTCTGGATCGGTTGGCTATACTTATTTTGCAAATTCTAAGAACTTTTTACCTGATTGCTATTCAGAACAGCCTTCACATCCTTAACAACATACTCCCATTTAACTTTCTCCCGGGTACTGTAAAGCAATTGCCTGTGGCAATTGCGAAGTCGCTCGCCTGAGCTGCACGGACATCTCTCATGGCCTTTAGGACGGTTTTTTCTTGCTAGAAGCTTCATAAATCCGATAATAGACTGCTTGTTATTCATTGAGAGTAGCTCTGCATAATATTCAATGATTCCTTCAGAATAATGAGACCGCTGGCCCCATGAAGGGGGTTTCTGGTGAGCATCGTAATAGGTCTGCCAAACGAGGAATGGGGCCGCAAAATTTTCCAAAAAATTAGCGATATCCGATTTCTTTAACCATCGAGTCATTAAGTCCGCATAAACGCCAAGGCACGCCGAACCATCACTCAAAATATGACGATCGATTACCCCGACAGGTAATTTGGGATCGTTGCAGAAAAGGACAGGAGGCTGCTTGGGATATCTGTCAGGTAAAAGGATGCAAATTCCGTATTCTATCTGATCCTCAGAGTCTGGAATGGAGATTCCGTATGTCCCATGTATAACCACGGATTCATGCTCTAAAAGACTTACCTGATTTAGTCTATAATCTGGACCGGCAATGATCATTCCCATCAAAGGTGCGGCAGAAACCAATGTCCCTCTTTCTTCTCGAAACAACCTTGGATTCGACTTATACCATGGGGTCATTAACGATACCCCCAGGGTTTTGAGGGGTTTTTAGCCGCATAGATCGTGGCGAGTTTGGCTGCAGCCTCCTTTTTTTGGCTGCTATCATTCTCTTTTTCGACGGCAGGAAAGCGATCTCCGAATTGTTTCCGCCAAGTTTTGGATGCCTCGTGGCGATCGTCGGTATCAATAGCCTCGGCCGCGGCATCGGCGGCATTCGATATCGACTCTTGAAATCGTGTTTTCTGGGTCGCGGTTAAGCGGGCAGTAAGCTCCTCTCCAGCGTCCACAGGATTATACACACTAAAAGCAAATCTTACGGCATTGGAAATGGCTCTAATAGTGTTTGCAAACGCGATGTCATCTCTCTGATCGGCACGATAATAATTGCATACCAGCACTGTCAGTATCAGTCCGTTGGGCATAACTCCCAATCGGCCAGATTGAAAATCCGCCCACGCTTTTAGGCAGCGTACCATTTTACGAAGTTGCTCACCATGATTCTTAACTTGACCTCTAAACCAATTCGTAAGGGCCAGGGGATCGCTGCGATGCCATCCTTTCTCCCCTTTTTCGGCCAGCAGATAATTCGCTATATATTCACCGTATGACGGCAGATCCACATGATAATCCCCTGCATAGCGAACCCGCACACATGTTCGTTTATCAATTGGCTTTTCGCTGGTATGCCCGTCGGTTGCTTGGACTAACCATTGGTGAACTGTCGCTGGTGTCGGCCATTGGCTTTTGTTGCTGGAGTCCAAATGCTGCAAGTAAACCCCGTCATCGATATCGAATTCTCCGCTGAGTGGATTGACCGATGTACCCATGGCATAGGACCCCTGCCCTTGAAACTTGGGGACGATCAGTTTTAGCGTTTCATGGAAATGTTTGCGAATTTTATCACGAAGAGCGTTGCGCGCCCTTCTTAGAGAATCTTTTTTGCTGAATGTTAACGTAATACGGTCATGGAATGTGTTGAATTCACGCTGTAAATCAGCCATTTTCCCCATCTCCTTTTATTTGTTCTGTTTTCTTTTCAGATGAAGTCTTGCTTTCCGGATGGTCAGGACAAGTCCAAGCTAGGATGAGAAGAGATATCGCTACAAAGCACAGCCATACGCACAGTGTTGAAAAATGATCGTTCCATTTACTATTTATTCGTTTATATGCCGTCGGAAGGAGAGAATCATCTTTGAGATAAATGCCGGTTTCATACATGCCCAAAGCCTGCTCGCTTTTAACCATTGCTTTCCGATTGCGTTGAAACCCTTTCCGCAAACCCAGAATAAAGACCCCTGCTCCCGTCCAGAGGGTCGCTATCAGAAGTGTCAGGGCGATACGTTGGCTAAAAGCCAGTGTTTGATGGCTGATAAGCAGCCATGCGAGACCGATTGCCATTCCCGAAAGCCCTATGGTAAATTTGGTGCTTCGTTCCCGCATTTTATGGGCAGCAGAGTAACGCTCCTGCAACTGCACCAGCGTAGCCTGAATTATTTGATCGTCTTTCAATTGAAACATTGTTCTTGAAGCCTCTGCATATGGATTTTGCGAAGAAACAATTTGTTTATGACTTAGAGCAAAAGAGGTGCCAAAAACGTAATAACACACCGGACTAATATATTAAGTTGCCCGAATATTCAGTAACCATCTTATATTAAACTATATTTTTGTTTAAAATGGAAAGTGGTTTGTTTCGATAGTGGGCTAAATAGGGGAACCGAGAGAGTAAGATTAAATTGTGTCGGATAAAATATATTATTTTATAATAAGAAATATTATGTTTGAATTTACCTCGAGGTGTAATTTTTCGAAGGGATATTTGGTTGGAATGAAGGTACAGAGGTATGTCGACTGTGTCAAAAGCCCATAATATTGCAGCCTGCGGGGTTATGAAAATTCAAACAGAAAATCCCGGATTTCACATAGGCTGCCATCCGTTTGAAGATTACCTGTAATCAGCCATTCGATCCATTCATCAAGAATCACTAACGCTCTTTCACTTAAGCGGTAATTTGTAAGCTCTATGGAATTTTGGTTTCTTGGGATCGGTTGCAAATGATCCAAGCGCATTATCGACTCTGCCGGTCCTGAATCTATGGGCAATTTTTCCCATACAAACTGCGGGTATTCACAATGCCGAACCCTTGTTAAAAAGATTGGATTAAATCCGGATCGTCTTTCACTTTCCTCAGCTCCGTAGTATGGCGCAACAATAATCGTCGGGTATGTCTGCCAATTCGGCTTGTTCCGAACTAATTCCTTTTGAATCCAAGGCCCTCCGCCACTGATTATCAAAGCCGGGCGTTTTTTTGCCAAATATACTGCGCGGACTTCGTTTCTTTTTTGTGGCAGTGAAGGGATGGGAAGTTTCGGGTAGCGGATAACACTCTTTATATCAAGGGGTTCGATCCGAACTTTGGCAACTTTATGTTGGGTTGGATCATCCGCTCTTTCTATCGGAATCAGCGTACATGGCATTTGCCCCACATGCGGGATAAAAGCCAATACGAGGCGGCCGCGGTAGTACTCGTGCCCTTCGCATTCTTCCCACCAGATGTGTTCTGGTTCTATTATTCCTTGTACGCTGTCATCAGGATAAGTCTGGATCATATCTCGCTTTTGACTTCCACATTTTGTCGGAAATATCCGCTGTGTATTCGCCGGGTTCCAAAGGCTCTTCTGAGCTTGAGTTCAACCATTTTATCCCATCAAAAAAAATTTCATCATAACGAGGCGGAGCAGCACTTGCGATCAGCCGGTTCTGCTTTTCATCCAGGCGTGCATTAATTCTTTTTTTCAAATCCAGCAATGCTGATTTTCGTTTCTTTTTTTGCCTCACCGTTGGTTCTTTTAAAGCAATTCCGGCTTGGGCTGGTTCTGCAGAAATGGTCTCGTTGCTCATAATATTAAAATTTAGAAATTCATCGGGAGCCGCGGTCACCATTGGTTTCGTGCGGTATACAAAATCCAGGAGCGCTGCCGTGTCTGAGCCAAATCGCCTGACATCTCGTTGAATGCATCCCATGACAATCAGGTCAAGTTGGTTGCCCAATGTATCAAACAAATCGTCATCACTTTTGGTCCAACGAATCACATCTTTTTCGTCGTGAGGATTTGGTATTATTCTCTTCTCTGCTCCAATAGCCATGAGGGCAGGTTCGATTCTCTGATAAACTTCCTCCGCCCATGGGCCAAAGTGGTAGAACCGCCATGGAATGCCCGTGTAGAGTTGACCATCGTGCCTTTTAGCGTATTCAAGATCCGCCAAATAAACGTATTTGATCAAGTGGATCATCCCTAGTTCACGATCCCACCCGGAACCTTGACCAGCCGCCACAAGGGCATACTGCAGAAGCAAGTCAATTTTTTCTATATTAATTTTAGCCAACTTTAGGACCTTGATTGTGGTTTCAGGACATACGCTAAGTTAGGAAATCCATTCTCTCTTACAAATTTTTTGGCCCCTTAATAGGTGCTGTTGATGATCGATACATTTTAATATATCGGGTCAGGCTATAATACCATTTTAAGACAGGCTTTACAAAATTGGCTAAAAGATTTTTGTCTAAGAAAAGGTGGGAAAAGCTAGGGTATAGAAAAAGCTATGGTTTTATTTTTGCACAGAGCCCACCATCTTAGGCGAGTTTCTTCAGCGATACGGCTGATTTCGACTTTTTCCGGACCGGAACCATCCCAAATATCTAAGCCGATTCCAAACCGAACTCCACCAACGTCGGTCAAAATATAACGATCATGCAATTCGTCACGTGGCCAGATGAAAAAATTTACTTTGATTCCATCAGAAAGATCGCCGGCAATATGGTTTGAGCATAAAACTTGAAGGTGGTTGGGGCTAACATAATCTCCCAAGTGAAAATCGACCCTTCCAATAGAAGGGCTGAAAGTACGTCCGGAAAGAAACTCCACCAATTTTATTAGGAACCGCCGCCAACGGTACTTGTCAGGGGCGAAATTTCTGTCAATAAGAATCACCTCTCTGGCGCAATCGAGCATAGGACGAATCGCCTGAATCATTTCCGCTTCATTTCTTTCCACCTCTGAATCCAACGGAACTGTCCATCTTTTATCATCGATAAAATCCTTATCGCAAGAAATAATGCACTCCTCATTTCCATTGTAACAATCGGTAAGTATGGCTTTAAAAGGACGGTCCACATGTGCGGCAACTGCGTGGTCCAGCCAGGATTTTTCTCCAACAGCGGGCGCGTAATTTCTCCGGTGAAGTGCCTTGCGGGACAGTTTTTCAACGGCAACAACCAATCTTTTTTTCATCACTTGGCCGTTGTCGGAAGCTTTAATTTGCTGTCGAGCCAGTCGCATCCATCTCTTTCGTGGAATATCCGACAAGAGTCTTCCCTCGCCGTTTCCGAATGATTGGAGAAAAAGCTGCAAATCTCTATAATCCGTGCAGAGGCTCGGGGAGACCGCAAACTCAAATATCATCAGTAGAGCAATTCCTCCTCCCGCTCCTCGAAAAAGCCTTTAGGCCATAGATCAATGAATTCACCGTCTTCACTGATACGGATGGGCAGCGCTGAAACACCGGTTTCACCTTGCTCGACATAGTAAACCGCCAATTCGTTTGGCGTGAGCGGATCTTTGCCCGGCGGCAAGCTGCCTTCGTCGGTTTCCCGAATCCGCCGCAGGAATCTCAGCATCAGGTGCTCGCTGTGGGTTTCAAGCAGAAAACAGACCTGAGACTCATGGCTCCGCGATATAAACAGATCGCCCAGGGCAACTTGAAGGGCTGGATGGATGTGAAGCTCGGGCTGTTCGATGGCAAGTATGCCTTCTTTGATATGCAGGGCGCCGATGATAACCGGCAGCGTCTGCGAAATGCCGATGCCCACATCCTGGGGCATCAGCTCGATGCCGGTTTTTTCCTCGCGAATGGCCACACGGCTTTTGATGGGTATCTCTTTCATCCGGGTTTGGATCATATCCATTTCTTCCAGACCGACACCCTCATAGATAAATACGGATATAGGGTCGTCCTCGGCTATTTCGCGGAAGCGTTTGACTTCGATGCTGTAGCCGGCATTCAGCCGGTCCGCCTGGTTCAGCCAGCGGTTCACCCGCTCAACAAATCCTTTCTCAGCGGTGTATAAGATATCCCAACCCTTCAGGCCGGAAGACCAGCGGGAGGGGTCGGGTGATTTTTCCGGTGTGAAGTTGCGGGGCGGGATTTCACGGATAGGACCGATGTAGCACATTTTTTTTAACCCATCCCGAACCAGCTCGCCCGGTCCGACTATCAGCGCACTCAAGCAAATCAAAAAATTGCCCTCATCGATCAAATCTGTATCGTCAGTCCAGACAGGACCGTGAAATTGCAGGGCTTTGCCCCACTGGGGCATGGCAGTACCCGCTCCGGCGATTCCGATGGGTTGGGTCATTCCCGCAATCCCTTTTTCCATTTTGAAATTTGTCAAAAGTGCAGGCAATATCGGTCCAAGTTTTTCAAATTCCTCTTCGCCGGTGGATTCTTCGGCAAGATACCGTTTAATGATGTCTATCGCCTCGTCTTTGCTGATATTTTCCAGGAATACCGGGTTTAAGGGATTGATGTACGATAAGAACACCTGCTTGCCGTCATCCGTAGTTTCAATGGTAGCGAGACGGGCGCCGTTTATATTTACTCTATATTGAGAAAGTACGGGTCGGCTCAATTGGTGATTCCATCTAATGGAAATCTCCACCTCAGCTGATAAGGTCCGCATGGGGATTTCCGCTATCTGTTTTTCTGAAAAAAGAGAAAGCCCCATGTCTTCATAACCGTCAAAATATTGGGGTAGGTCTTCATCCTGAAGATCAAGATTTATTTTGAGGAGGATCGGTTTGGATACGTCGTGATTGTAAACCAGGGTTTCAAAACCGCCCAGATCAACCGCCTTGCCGCCGATGGACGTTCTGTCGGGATCGAGGTTACCGCGTTCGAAGATTTCAAGGGCATAGTGTAGGGCCTGAACGATGGTGCTTTTGCCGGCGCTGTTGGGGCCGAAGAGTAGAGTTATCGGTTTGAAGTCGACGCGAACCGGCTCCTTTATGCCTTTGAAGTTTTCGATGGTGATGGACGAAATTGGCATTAAAGCTCTCCGTGAAAAGCTCGTTGGCTCAACGAACTGAAAAGACTTGATTGAGTATTCATATCGGATTCGCACTTAATAATTATTTGATAGGTTTTTTGCCTTATTGCTAAATACTCTCGCTGAAAATCGATAGGTGGTAAAGGGATCTGAGCATCTTTCAAAATATTAGGATTCAAAAAAGAATAAGCATTCTCTTTTTGGTTTACCCGGAGTGCGCTAATACGCTTTGGAAATTTTACAAACAAATCAACAAAGACATCTGGTAAAAGTTTAGAGTTATCCAAAGCCACCCGAATGAGATTCGTCCCTATAATTGAATTTTCAACGGTTGGCATAGCAACGCACATTCTACCAACCGTTCCGGCGCGGGAGATCAAAATATCACCGCTTTGAACTTTGTAGTTTTTTAGCTGTTTGAATTTTTTTTCATCGATAAATAGTGAGGTTTGTTCTCGAAATCTACCATTTTCAACGCTCTCAATTCCCCACACTGGAATTCCCGAAGCAATATATTCATATTTTTTGAGCGAACTACCAAAAGGTCCTGTCCGAATACCAGCCTTTTCACTAGACAATAAGTTCTTGATTTTTTTTACAGGGAATTTCTTAGGGTTCACCGCAGGATCTCCAAACATATCCAAAAACACCGACCGCAAGAACTTATCGGCGAGTTGGATCGCCTTGCGGCGTTTGCGGCGGATGGCATCGGCCTTGTCGAGGATGGCGGCGATGCGTTTTTGCTCTGAGAGGAGAGGCAAGGCAATTACGGTGTCATATATATAGTCTCTATTAATGCCAGGAATAGAAGTAGTTATTGTATGCTTTTTTAAATTTGATCTTCGCAGAAAGTAATAAAGATATCTTAAATCAAGCTTTGTCGGTTCTATAATCTCTGTATAAAACGCAGTATCAATAGTCCAACCACCGCAGGGGGCAAAAGCCACTTCCCCGACAGATCCTTTCCTTCCAATAATTATCGTTGGTTTCTCTGTCAGAGTTTTATCATGTTTTCCAACCTTCCCACTTGAGCCGAAAACATCCCAGCATCCTGATTGTATTCGATCTGCTTCTTTAAGGGCTTTACCATAGTGCACCTTAATAAGTTCCCTTAATGGAAGTTTCTGGCAACTCATCCCAACATCCCTCCCAATTCCTCCATGTCAGCCAAAATCTCACTCTCCAGCTCCTTCATCCGTCCCAATATCGCCTTGGGAGGATCATACTTCTCTTTCTTATACGGGATCTCTTTATACCGGTTGATCGACAAATCGTATTTCTTTTCCCGAATCTCTTGTACCGGCACAAAAAACGCCTTGACTGTGCGATCGTTATCCTTCTTGGGATCTCGCTGCTTCCAGCGTTTGATCAGATAGGGAAGATCATTCTTATCCGGTGTCGGTTCCCGTTTATCATCCAACGAAAATCCGTCGAACTCCACGTCGTAGTAAAACACGTTTTCCGTTTTGCCGCCCTTGGTAAAGACAATGATGGCCGTGGAAACACCGGCGTAGGGTTTGAACACGCCGGAGGGCAGGGAGATGACGGCTTCGAGCTGATTTTCGTCCACCAGCATTTTGCGTAAGGCCACATGGGCCTTGGAAGAGCCGAAAAGGACCCCGTCCGGCACAACCGTCGCCGAACGGCCGCCCAGCTTGAGCATGCGCAGAATCAGGGTGACGAAGAGAAGTTCGGTTTTTTTGGTTTTGACTTTGCTGAGCAGGGAGGCATGCACGTCTTCGTAATCCAGGCTACCCTTGAAGGGCGGGTTGGCCAGGATGACATCGAAATGGTCGGCGGCCAGCTCCGGGAAGCGTTCCGGAAGAGTGTTGCTCAGGGTGTCCTGGTAATGGATGTCCGGGGCGTCAATGCCGTGGAGCAGCAGGTTCATGGCGGAGATGCGCAGCATGGTCACATCGAAATCGAAACCATTGAACATGCGGTGTTGGATGTGCTCTTTGTAAGGAACCAGCTTGTCGCCGGTAAAGGTTTTGCTGCCGTCTTCATTGGCAATGACCGCTTGAGGCGATGTGTGGGTCTCCAGCAGGTATTCCATGGCGGAAATCAAAAAGCCGGCCGTTCCGCAGGCCGGATCGCCGATGGTCTCGTCAGGCCGGGGATCGACGAGCTCTACCATTTTGCGGATGATGTGCCGGGGGGTGCGAAATTGGCCGTTGATGCCTGCCGTGGTGAGCTTGCTGAGCAGGTATTCGTACAGGTCTCCCTTGGTGTCGCCCTCGGTTAAAGGCAGCTTGTCGATCATGTTGACGGCCGACACCAGCAGATTGGGCTTTTGGATCATCAGCTGGGCGTCTTTCATGTATTCGGCCAGCGCGCCGCCGTTTAGCACAACCTCCCTGAAATGGGGAAACACCTTGTCTCGTACCAGTCGCAGCATTTCAGCCGCCGGCGTGACGTTTCTGAATTGGGACCACCGCAGGTTTTGTTTGCCTTCCGGAAAAATCCGGTTGAAATCTTTTCCTGTCCGCTTGGCCTTTTTTTCCTCGCGGGTTTCGCGAATATCCAGCAGGCGGGCGAACATCAGAAACGAAATCTGTTCGATCACCATCAGCGGGTTGGTGATGCCGCCGGTCCAAAATTCGGTCCAAAGTTTATCCACCTGGTTTCTGAGTTCTCGATTGATCATATGACTATACGGCTCCTGTTTTTAAATTAACCGCAGACTCACGCGGACGACCGCAGACAAATAACTAAGATCATGTTTATGTTTACAAATATAGTTTTTTATTTATAGGCCAATTTTTTTAGGTCAGATAGTCAAAACGTCCGCGTCTTTCTGCGTCTGTCTGCGGTTAATTAATCAGCTTTTTGGTCTTTAATCGCTTCCTGCCCTTTTTTTGTCGTGCGGTATTTCTGTTTCGGGTTATTTGGGCGCTTGGGATCAGTCATTTCAAGCAGCCCCATTTCGAGCAACGGTGAAATGATCCCTCGTCGGAACTTGGTGCGATCCGAACGATTGAATATTTGCATCAGCTCGAATATTGATAAAGGTTTTTTGCATTTTATCAGTAAGTTAACTTGGTTCCTATTTAAAGTTAACTTGGTGCCTACTTGGTGCCTACTTGGTGCCAGCTTGGTGCCTACTTGGTCCCTACTTGGTGCCGGCTTGGTCCCTTCGATTCCTGTTTTACGGAACTGCACCTGAAAGGTCTGACCTGCTTCTTTCAAGACGAGTTGGATTTCGGGGTAGTTGGAGAGTTCAGCGTGCATTTTTCGGATGCCGCTGCCCCAGGCTTCGATGAGCTTCAGATCCTTAAAGATAGGCGCAAGGACACGATTGCGGATTTCGCTGCGGCCGGTTCCGAGCTCTTCCACCGATAAGGCATCCGGCAGGGGTCCCGGACTGGTGATTTCCAGCATGTCGTCGTAAATGGCGACCTTGATGTCGCTGCCGAGAATGGCATAATCGCGGTGGATGACGGCATTTATGAGAGCCTCCCGGATTGCCTCCAGCGGGTATTCCCATCGGTCTTTTCTGTAGATTTCGCCGATGGTGGCGCCGAGGGCGATATTTTTCTTGATGAAAGCTATACAGGGTTCGACGTTCTCATGGATTGGGCCTTCAATGGTCGCCTGGTCGAGAAAAATACGCCTGTCTGTTCCTTTAAAGCGGGCGCATTCGATCTTGGCGTAGGGGAAAAACTTTTTGAGGGCAGGTGACTCGGAAAGGAGCAAAGCCGCGTTGGTCGGGCACTGGCGGCCTTGCTCCTTTTGAAACAGCCCCATATTGATGAGCTGGGTTTTACCGATATTGCGGCCGGTTTGGGCTTTGAACGCTTTCTTGAGGTGGGATAAATCCACATCTTCAGCCGGACAGCCGTAGGCCGTGAGTGCATCGAATGATACTTTGCGTCTCTGGCGCTCGAGTGCTTCGATGGTTTCCGCAGAGGCCTTGCGGTTGGATGCACCGACCCGGATATAGACTTCTTTCGGACGGCCGGACTTTTTAATTCCGTACGGTTTTTGGGCGCCGGGATAAATTTCCACTACCAGGAGCGATTTGTTTTCAACGGATTGAAAGTAAATTTCCGGAACAATGCTCGGCGCACAAAGATCGAAGATGCAGGAGGTGATCCGCTGCTCGGTTTTAAAGAGCTGATCCTCTGGGATGCCGATGATTTGCCGGGGTGAATCTTTGACGCCGAATACAATCCTGCCGCCGGCGCCGTTGGCAAACGCGGCGGCTGTTTGGGCAACCTTGTCCCCTTTTGGAAATGTCTCTTTGAATTCCAGTCGGCGGGATTCGGGCTGATCGAGAAATGCCGGCCAGTTCTTATTGGATTGCGTCATCGCTGCTGTTCCTTGATGGGGTATCTGATATCGTTGAGCTTCGTCTAATTCCTTATTTAACCGCAGACTCACGCGGACCCTCGCGGACGAATAAAAAGTCTGCGAAATTCTGCGTGTGTCTGAGGTAAATTAATCATCTCTTTCAGCCCCTGGCATACCGGTTTGAGGCTGGAATGAAGCAATGATTCCGATGAGCTCGTCGATTACTTTTTCATCCATAAAAACCCCGTCCAAACCGTCGCTGTGAACATTGGTGAAGGGCGGCTCGTAAAGGTCTTCGATTTCAATAGCCCCGTAACGGCTGATATGATTTTTGAGCAGGTTGAGAAAACTCATCTGATTGGCCGTCAAACCGGGGTGGGAAAAAATAAAATCGGCAAAGCGCGCGTTGACCGCATCCGCGTCCATTCCGATAATGCTGCGGATGGCGTGATCGAGCGGTTCGGCCGTTTCTTCGAAAAATTCCCGCAAAATTTCATGGTCGACGTCCGGGTTTTGGGTGAGAACCAGGGATGTCAGGGCTTTCAGGTCTGCTTCGCTGACCGGCTCGCCGGCCTTGATTTTCTGCAACGTGGGATTTTGATCGAACACTTTGAGCAGCACGGCTTGAACCTGTTTGCGGTATCCGGGCATGTCGGCAAATTTGAGTTGCGTCGGAAGCTGCTGAAATTTTTCCTGGCCGTCATGCACATCGATATACTTGGGCTGCGGCGGTTCATAGGTTGCTTTGACCATATATTTCATGATGCTGCGCAGATCCCGGCGCACGGTTTCCAGACCTTCGATGGTCGCTACAGTCCAGAACTCGGCACTTTTAACCGATTTGATGGATTCGGCTTTGTCCCGGACCGGATTCAAGTGCATCTGGAGGCGACTGATCTGGTCGAGAAGATGCGATTTGAAGTCATCAAACCGGCCTGACTTTTTGAGCAGTGCAATCTGCAGCTCGGTCATCAGCAAATCAAAGCGGTAGGCCGGGGTTTGGCCCCGGATATCGGCCCACTGCATCAAAGGCGCCATTTGTTTGCGCAGGGTCAGCTCAACGGCCGGGTCAAACCGGTGGAGGATCTCCGGCTTGGAAACGCTTCGTTTTTCACGCCATTTTTCCCGCACGCTGATGGTCTCCTCCGATAGCCGGTCGAGATCCTCTTTAACCAATGCGATCACTAAGTCAAATGCCGCCGGTTGGCTTTGGTCCAGGGCCGTTCGGGCCAGATCCAGGCGGGCTTCGAACAGCTGCTGCATCAACGATTTTGAAACCGACGGCTCGGCTTTTTTGTATTGCTTGTCGAAAAATTCGAAATTGCCCCAGTGATCGAAAATTCTGAAATGGGTTTTGTTTTTACCCGGCCCGAACAAAGCCGGACAAAGCCGGGTGCCGCGGCCGATCATCTGCTCGAACTTGACGATGGACCGGATCGGTTTGGCGAATGCCAAATTGACGATTTCGGGCACATCGATTCCGGTGTCCAGCATATCGACGGACACCGCGATTTTCGGATCACTATCCGGCGCGCTTTTAAAGTCGTCGATCACCTGCTCGGCCCGCGGGTCGTAGTTGTCGATGACCCGGCAGAACTTGCCGCCATACTGGGGAAACATCTCGTTGAAGACCTCCGCCAGCAGCACGGCGTGGTTGTGGTTGCGGGCAAAGATGATGGATTTGCCCGGATACTGGCCGGTGTCGTCCCGTATGCCGTTTTCCATCAGGTTGCGAATGATGGCCCGGTTGGTATCGCGGTTGAAAATCTGCTTGTCGATCTGGTGGTTTTCGTAGTCGAAGTCCGCCGGATCTTCACCTTCCTCTTCGAGCTGGCGCTTTTGGTCTGCCGTCAGGTCTTTGTACCTGATCCCCTCCCGCAGAAACCGGGTGGTGTGGGTGTAGACTTCGTAAGGGACAAGAAACCCTTCCGCAACCGCCTGATCCAGCGGATAATATGCCGTCGGCATCCGGTCATCACTATCGAACATCTTGAAGGTGTTCCTGGAGATAAAATCCACCGGCGTGGCGGTCAGCCCCACCTGCAGGCAGTCGAAATACCGGAACATATCCCGGTAGCGGTTGTAGATGCTGCGGTGGGATTCGTCTGCGATCATCAGATCGTAAAAGCCGACATCGAAGGTCTGATAGATTCGTTTCATGGCCGGGTAGGTGGCCAGGTAAATCCGCTTGTCCCGGTCTTTGGCTGTGCCGGCGGTGACGACCGTCATGGGTTCGGACAAATAATCATTGTAGGCGTTTTTAGCCTGTTTGCGGAGCTCTTTGCGATCGCATAAAAACAGCACCCGTTTGACCCAGCTTGCGCGGTTCAGCAAATCGGTAAGGGCAATGGCCACACGGGTCTTGCCGGTGCCGGTGGCCTGGACCAACAGCCCCTTGCGGTGGCTTTTGGTGAACTTTTCGGTGAGCCGTTTAATGGCTTCGACCTGATAGATCCGATCGACGATTTCGGGTTTCGGCGAGATCGTCTCCAGGGAGAGGCGGTTTTCCCGTTTGTAAATAAGATATTGCAGGCTGTCCTTTGAATAAAAGCCGTAGATTTTTCTGGGCGGATAGCCGCAGCCGTCATCCCAGATGAAGATATCAAAGCCGTTGGTGTAAAAGACTACCGGCCGCCGGCCGTGCATCCTTTCCAATCCGTCCGCATAGAGCTTGGCCTGCTGCTGGCCCAACTCGGCGCTGACGGCGGTTTTCTTGGCTTCGATAACCGCCAGGGGCTGCCCATTGTCGTCCCAAAGCACATAATCCGCATCGCCGATACCTGTTTTAGTGGGCTGATGTTGGATTTCTTCTTCCTGGGTCACTTCGCCGGTGTTGACGCCGTTGACACCGACATCCCAGCCGACGGCAGCCAATTCGGTATCGATCAGCCGTTTGCGAGTGGCAGCCTCGTCAAAGCCCAACGCATCTGCGGCGTTTTTGCCGATGGACAGCAGCCGCTGGAGCTCCTCCACTTTTTTTTCGGTCACGCGGGTTTTGACCCTGGCGGCTTTCAGTTCGGCTAACAGCGACTGCATCTCCGATTCTTTGGCAGCAAGGGCTTCTTGAATGCGCTGTTTATCCCGTTTTAATTCCGCCGCTGTTTTTTCAAGACGATCCAATTTTGCCGGCGCCTGATAGGCCGGGCAGTCGCTTTTTTGGCCGCCGTTTAGTATAAAAAACCAGCAGCCGAGGTGAAAAGCATCTTCAAGCAACTCAGATGCGTTGAACCGCGCAATGGATTCACCGTGGGCGGCCTTGTTGCCGGCGAGGCGAATGCTGTGAAGCGCGTTTAACACAACCGATGGGACGGATTGCTTGAATTCGTCGGTATTAAGGAGTTCGATCAGGGGATCCGAATCAGGCTTGGGTAGGCTATGCTCATCATAAAACCGGTGGACCATTGCCTCGATATAGCTTCGCAGCTTCACCAGGGCACCGGTGGGATCCGGCCACACGTATTGTTCTGCGAACCCCCCAAGGCTTGAAAGCTCCGGCCATCTGCCTCGAAGAAATTCAAAATTTTTGGATTTCATGATGATCCCATTCATGAACCTGAAATAGAGCAACAGCCGTGCCAGATCAGGTTACATGGTATTTTTTGGTCCAGTTTGAAAACGTCTGGTAGCTGGGCAGACCGACCAGTTCGGCGGCCATGGTCTTGTTTCCGTTGGCTTCGTGCAGCGCGCGGTTCAAATAGTGCTGCGCCAATATTTCCATTAATTTTGGCAGGTTAATTCCGTCTCCCAGCGGCTTGTGCAGCAGCGACTCGTTGGTGGAATTGACCATCGGAAGCATGGCTTCGCGAATATCTTCCAACTCGATCGTCGTACCGGTGGACCAAATGGCCACGCGCCGCAACGTGTTTTGAAGCTCCCGCACATTGCCCGGCCAGTCGTATTGAAGCATAAGATTTTTTGCGCTGGAAGAAATTTTCTTGTGCTTATAGCCGGGTTCGGCAACACTCTCGGTGTTGATCTGCTCCAGAATGCTTTCAATCAGCAGCCCGACATCCCCGGTGCGCTCCTTCATCGGCGGCAGTTTTAAGACGGCCACTGCAATGCGATAAAAAAGATCCGGCCGGAAGCGGCCTTCCGCCATTTCTTTAATCAGATCTCTGTTCGTGGCAGCTATCACGCGCACATCAAAGGGGATTGATTTTGAAGCTCCCACGCGGGTCAATTCTTTCTCCTGCAAGGCCCTTAAGAGTTTTACCTGGGCCGGCAAGGACAGTTCGCCGATTTCGTCCAGAAACAGCGTGCCTGTGTGGGCGGCTTCGAAATAGCCTGTGCGCTGCTTGTCCGCCCCGGTAAAGGCCCCTTTTTCATGGCCGAACAACTCGGATTCGACCAATTCTGAAGGGATCGCGCCGCAATTGACGGCAACAAATTGGTTGTCCCTGCGGGGGCCGGCATTGTGAATCGCACGCGCCAGCAGCTCTTTGCCGGTCCCTGAATCCCCTTCGATAAGCACGGGCACCGAGCGCGGCGCAACCAGCCGGGCCTTGGCAATAACCCGTTTCATTGTTTGGCTGCGATGGATGATACTTTCAAACTCCGGGGCTTCCGGCGCAAGACCGGCGGTCAGTTTCTCCAGTCTTTGATCCGGTTTGCGCAGCAGATCCGGAATAAATTCAGCCGAAAGATCAAATGGCACCGATGCGACCTTCACGCCGCCTTTGATTGAAGATTCGATAAGAGTGGCAGGGTAGCGCGTTTTGGCGATGATGATCCAGACCGCGGCCATGGCGGGCGTGCCGGGGCTGAGGTGATATGTCAATTCGACATCGTTTTCTTGGGATTCAAGCGTATCTGCGATAACCCCGACGGCGGCTTCATAGATATCGCCAAAATGGGTCGGGCTGGACAGACTGGCTTTCTTTGTCTGGATTTGGGCTGGAGTGAAGGTATTTAACCACTTTACGTAATTTTCACAATCCGGGTCC
>Ga0210064_1000058_pt1 | contig 49060 bp, 45 predicted proteins | sample Muzzi_CordC_D2_FD_185531 | JGI IMG/M metagenome (GOLD analysis project Ga0210064, IMG submission 185531) | Wetland microbial communities from San Francisco Bay, California, USA, that impact long-term carbon sequestration - Muzzi_CordC_D2 (SPAdes) | ecosystem: Environmental > Aquatic > Marine >... | reverse complement strand
CCATCATGTCTTCGATTGCCGGCGAAGCCGGTCTGTTTGACATGCCCTTTCTGGTCAAGGACCGCGCCCATCTGAATCGTATCGAGCACAAGATTTTCTGGCCGATGATTGCTCCCGCCATCGAGAAAAAAGGATACCAGGTCATCGGATTCTGGGAGAACGGCATCCGCCACATTTCCAACAATGTGCGGCCCATCAACACCCCGGACGATCTCAAAGGCGTCAAAATTCGAACCCCCAAAAGCACCTGGCGCGTGAAAATGTTTAGCGCCTGGGGCGCTAACCCGACCCCGATGGCCTTTTCGGAGGTGTTCGTCGGACTGCAAACCGGTGTCATCGACGGCCAGGAAAACCCGCTGACGAACATTTACGCAGCCAAGCTCAACGAAGTGCAAAAGTACCTGTCTCTGACCGGGCATGTCTACACGCCGTCCTACCTTACCACAGGTGCCGCCCAGTGGAAGAAGTTGCCGGCCGACGTTCGGGCGATTCTTGAAAAAACCGCCCGTGATGTGCAGGGCTGGATGTATGCCATGGGCACCCAGGATGATATGAAGCTGCTCGAGAAGCTCAAAGCCAGCATGGAGATCAATGTCGCTGATCGTGCCGCCTTCGTTAAGGCCAGCAAACCCATATACGAGGAGTTTGGCAAGGAAGTTGCCACCGGCAACCAGATGATCGATATGGCCCTGCAGTTAGCCGACTAAAAGCGGTATCTCGTCTGCCGGAACCGATCGCAACTGCCCGCGGCCCCGGCAGCGGCACTTTTTTATTCAATTCTAATTTCAGGCGAAAGATGATGATAAAAACCCTGAGCCGGTGGTTTGAGTGGCTTCTTGAAGCCGCTTCGATCGTGCTTTTGATCAGCCTGGCCCTGGTGGTCGTACTGGCCGTAATTTTTCGTTTCTCCGGATCTTCGCTGATCTGGTACGACGAGGTGGCCTCGGTCCAACTGGCCTGGTTGACTTACTATGGTGCGGCGCTGGCGGCTTTGAAACGGGGTCATCTGGGCTTTGCCGGCCTTTTTCTGGCCTTGCCCCCCAAAGTGCGATCCGCCGCCTTTGTCCTGGGCGAGGTGCTGGTGATCGGTTTTTTTCTGGTGATCGGCTGGGCCGGCTGGTATCTGCTGGGGGTTTTCGGCGAGGAGACGCTCATCAGCCTGCCGTGGATGCCCCTGAGTTTCACCCAGTCGGTTATTCCCGTCGGGTCTGCACTTTTTATTGTTGCTGAAATTCTCAGTATGCCGGATGCCTGGCGCAAGGCCGGGGCGGGAACCGACTACGAGAAAGCGGCCATCGAGGAAGCTATCGAAGAAGTGAGGCAATCTCCATGACGATCGCGCTCGTAGTTGTGGGGCTGTTCATACTCGTTATGATCAACGTGCCCATAGCGGTTGGCCTGGGCATTGTGGCCGTTGTCGGCATGATGATATCGCGCGGATTCGACAGCGTGTTCAATGCCGCCCTGACCATGTTCGACGCTGCCACCAATTTTCCGCTGCTGGCCATACCGCTGTTTATTCTGGCCGGCGCCCTGATGAACACCACCAGCATTTCGCGGCGGCTGATCAACCTGACATCCGCTTTAATCGGTTTTGTAAGGGGCGGCCTGGCCATGGTAAACGTCGGTGTTTCGATGTTTTTTGCTGAAATATCAGGTTCAGCCGTGGCCGATGTGGCTGCGATCGGCTCCGTGCTGATACCGGCGATGGTGCGGCGCAAGTATACGGCCAAATTGGCCGCGGCGGTGACATCGTCTTCAGCCTCCATTGCCATTATCATTCCCCCTTCGATTGCCATGATCATTTACGGGGCTCTGGCCGACGCTTCCATCGTGCAGCTGTTCGTCGCCGGCGTGGTTCCGGGTGTGCTGGGCGGCCTGGCCATGATGGCATTGTGCTACTGGTATGCCGTGCGCCAGGACCTGCCGCGGGAGGAAGCCTTCGATTTGGGCCGGCTGTGGAAGGCTTTCAAGGAAGCCGGCTGGGCCCTGATGTTGCCCGTGATCATCCTGGGGGGCATCTTCGGCGGATTCGTGACCGCCACGGAGGGGGCCGGTCTGGCGGTGGTTGCGGCCTTGTTTATCGGCGGGGTGGTATACCGGGAGCTTAACTGGAAGCATCTGCGCAAGGCCATGATTGAAGGGGTCATGCAGACCGCCGTGGTGATGCTGCTGGTAGCGACTTCGGCCGTGCTGGGCCTGTATCTGACCGAGATCCAGCTTCCCCAGAATTTTGCCCGCTGGATCATGGACCTGACCAGCAATAAATATGCGGTTTTAGCCCTGTTGAACTGCGGGTTGTTTGTGATCGGCATGTTTCTGCACGGTGCGGCAGCTATTATTCTGGTGGTTCCGATCGTTATGCCGCTGATCAATCAAATCGGTATCGATCCGATTCAATTTGGTTTGATAATGACCTTAAATATTGCCGTTGGGCAGCAGACCCCGCCGGTCGCCAGCGTCCTGGTCACTTCCTGCTCGATTGCCAAAACTGATATTTGGGAGACCACCAAGGTCAATATACCATTTATACTGGTGTTATTGGGTGTCTTGTTGCTGGTTACCTATGTTCCGGCCGTATCCTTGACGCTGGTTGATTTTTTCTACAAATAATCCCATGGATTGGAGATTGCGGAATTGAAAGTTGAAAAACCTACGATTGCATTGTTGCTGGGAGATCCGGCCGGTATCGGCCCGGAACTGGTTGCCAAACTGTTGGACCTGGAAGCGGTACCCCGACAGGCCAATATCTATTTAATCGCCGATAAAACCGAATTTCTAAAAGGACAGCGGATCGCCGGTGTTCGCCTGGCAGTGAGCGAGGTCGACAGTTTCGAACGTGCCGATTTTTCAGGCGGCCGTCCGGTCCTATTCGATTACCGGAGCACGGTTAAAGGGCAGTTTACCGACGCTGCCGCCACCGCTGAAGGCGGACGCTACAGCCTGGATACCTTGCAAATGGCTCTGGATCTGGCGCATGACGGCCGCGCGGATGCCGTTTGTTTTGCTCCGCTGAACAAAACGGCCTTGCACCTTGCCGGCATGACCGAAAGCGACGAACTGCACTGGTGTGCCCGCCGCCTCGGCTTTGACGGGTATTTCTGTGAACTGAACGTGCTCAAGGAATTGTGGACGGCACGCGTGACCTCGCACATTGCCATAAAGGATGTCAGTTCCCTGATCACAGAGGAGCGGATTATCGCTTCGATCGAACTCGTATACCAATCCCTCAAACGGGCCGCGATTGAAACTCCGCGAATCGGAGTGGCGGCCCTCAACCCGCATGCGGGCGACGGGGGCAACTTCGGTCGGGAAGAAATCGACATCATTGCGCCGGCGGTCAGCCGGGTGCAGGAAATGGGAATCCCGGCCAAGGGACCCTTTCCGGCCGACACCATCTTTTTAAAGGGATTGTCCGGCGAATACGACGCCATCGTGACCATGTATCACGATCAGGGTCAAATTGCGATGAAGCTGACCGGTTTTGATCGGGGCGTCACGGTGTTCGGCGGGGTGCCCATTCCCATTGCCACACCGGCCCACGGCACGGCTTTCGACATCATGGGCAAAGGCACGGCCAGTGTTTCGGCCATGCGCCACGCTTTTGACCTGGCCTGTCGTATGGGTTTGCAGCGCCGCCGAAAGTCGGCGTAATATGAAAAGGATGAATTCCTCATCTCACAACAAACAACATCCAACCGACAGCATGCATTGTACTTTAAAAGGAGATCTGGATGCAAATCGGATTCATCGGGGCCGGCTTTATGGGTTACGGAATCGCCCATAATCTTTTAAAATCCGGCCATTCGTTGCGGGTGATCGCCAATCGCAGGCGGAATAACATCGAAAAACTCACCGGGCAGGGGGCCACCGAAGCGCGGGACTACCCTGAATTGCTCGCAGGGGCGGCAGCCGTGGTGTCCTGCGTGGGTACTGCCGGGCAAATCGAGGCGGTCGTCACTCAGGCCGAACCCCACCTGGAGGATAATGTGCTCTGGATCGACTGCACGACCTCCAGACCTCAAACCGCAGCTGAACTGTATCAGCGCCTCAAAAAACGGCGAGTTGATTTTATGGATGCGCCGGTAACCCGCGGTCCCAAAGATGCCGAAGCCGGCCGGCTGATCTCCTTTGTCGGAGCGGATCACGCTGTGTTTGAGCGAGCCCGGCCGCTGATTGCCTGCTACTCTGAGTCGGTCACCCGCATCGGCCCGGTCGGATCCGCTTTGCAGGTCAAATTGCTGAACAATTTTATCACCATGGGCCAGGTGGCGCTGGTGGTCGAAGCCATGCAGGCGGCCGACCGCGCGGGCATCGATCGCCGCACGCTGTTTTCGATCCTTTGCCGGGGAGCCGCCAATTCCGGGACCTTACAAAAAATGGTTCCGCCGTCCCTGGAAGGCGACTACACCGGGCACGCCTTCAGCCTGGGCCATGGCGCCAAGGATGTACGCTACGCCGGGGAATTGCTGGCGGGAAGCGATACCGGCAAAATCATGTCCGAAGCCCTCGCCCATTATTACTCCCTGCAGGAGGAAAGACATTCAAATGACAGCTTGTTGAGCCGGTTGCTTGTGCCGGAAAAGAACGTTTAACCTTAAATGAGCGAAAGTCGAGGTCGCAGATCCGCCTCAGGAGGGGTGCCCCAGCTTCCCCGGCGATGAGCAAAAAAAGATATTCATATTTAACCTGTGGAAGACTCCACGTTTTTTTGTTCTGCCTAAATCTGCAACCAGTGCGGCAAGGCAGCCTTGGCGGAACGGATTATTACCGCAACACCTCACATATAAATTCCCGTATACCCAACGCAAAATTCGTGAGGTCCGTGCCTGCTTGGGAGGGGCTGACAGTTCTGAAAATGGGCCATTTCCGGAGGGGAACTAATTAGGGTTTGCCAGAAATGGCCGGGTACAAAATGTCCTTTTGCACGAGCCATTTTTCGTCGATTCCCACAATTAGGGCAGTTTTGGAGGAAAACCGGTCGATTAAAACCGATTATAGGGATGTTTTTATGCCATCTTATCGGCAATGTCAATTACTTAGCATGGCCATCAGTCCTACCTTGCAAATAATGGATTGGCGAATGGCACCCATTCACTAATCAAGCATTGAACCTGTGTTTGTTATTACGCTGGAATGAATTTTTCCAGCCGTTTTTCTTGATTTTGTGTATGCAATGTGTATGATGTGGATCAAATCCATTAAAGGAGTCTATGATGCGAACCAACATTGTAATTGACGACAAATTATTGGATGAGGCCTTTTTAGTCAGCAACGCCAAAACAAAGAAAGACCTCATTCATGAGGCCTTAATCGATGTTTGTCGTTAAATTTTAAAATGAGTAAAAATGTTAGGTATATTTTTCGATAATGTCTTTATGTTCAGGATACAACGCGACAAGCCGATTTCGGTCCGCCATTTTAAAATCGCCAAAGTCAAATCCAGGCGCCACCGTACAGCCCACTAAAGCGAACGTTTCCGTGTCATTCACGGCGGCTGCAAACCAGCAACCCGCCCGGACAACTGCCTGAAAAGATTCGCCGCTTTCAATATCTCTTCCCAGCTTGGCGGCGGTGTATTCTCCTTTTTGATCAATTAAAGGGGCAGAAATGGAAAGACCATGCTGAAGCCGACCATTGAAAGCATCTGGGCCCCAAAAAGTACGTATAAATTTCTTCGCCAAATTATCATAAAAAAATCATGGGATTTTCTCTTGGATGCAAGGCTTATCGGATGTCCCCGGGGTTCCCCTGCTGTCGCGTTGTGAGCCCGTAATCCTCGACGATCGCTGCAATTGCCGCTGCAATCTTGTGCGCGAGGTCTGCCTGCCAATCCTCCCCGGACTGGCCGTACAGGATCACGCGCCGGGTCGCCAGGTCGACCGGGATGTCACCTGCCTGCTTCGAAAGGATAAGCACCGGCTTTGCCAGCGTATGGGCAATCCCCATCTCGTAGAGCACATTCGGGTTGCGCCCCGTGATGTCCGCAATAACGAAATCCGCGGCGTTGATACTTTGCCAGATGTCCTCGAGAATGTCGGTGGGCGTGAAAAGGTCGTCGCCTCGCACGGGGCGTACGCCTGCCGCTTCGCACGCACCTGCCAGGATTCGGTGAACATCGGCCGACCATTCCCGGCTGAAGGGCATTACGATGAAGCAGGCGGCCTGACGCGGGGTCGAATGGTCCTTCGGCGCCCGGTAAAGTCGCTCGGGGCCGAGGAACAGCACGTTCTGCTTCAGGTGTGCGGCCGAATCCCGGAATTCCTCCACGAAGGCGCCCAGCCCGGTAGACTGCAAGGCGCCCCGGATTCGGGACGGCGCACTTTGCCAGTCCTCGGACACCAGGCGCGATTGGTGAACACGGCGCACGTAGCTGCGCAGGTATGCGACCGTGTCGTCAAACCGATCGGTGATCCACACCAGGATTACCACCAGGGAAATTACGAACAGAACTGCAAAGATCGATTTCCAGACCGTGTGGATGGGCAGGAACCACAGGAGCGGAGCCAGCAGGACCGCCCCCAGTGAGATGAGAATCAGGATCCCCGAAAGCCCCGACCGCTCGTATGACGCCTCTTTATCGTGCGGTGTCGTTTCATGCCGCAGGCCGTCGCGAATATGCGCCTGCGGCATCGCCGCGAAAGCCGACAGCAGCAGCATCTGTCCGAGCATCCAGACCGCGTCGATTGTGGGCGGCATAGGGGGGTCGGCAGCAGGCGCACTGTTGATGCTGTAAGCCATGTCCCCGGCGATGAGGATGGCTGTCCCAACGAGCACCCAGACCACAACCGCCCGCACCCGCAGCAGCATGCAGAACAGTCCGGCCACCAGAACTGCGAATTCAAGTGCGGCGGTTACCGCGTCGAGCCGACCATCCGGGCTGGTCAGCAAGCCGGCATACTGGTTGTAATAGAAGCCGGCGAAGATGGCGCCGAGACCCAGCATCAAGACCGCAAAGACGAGCATCGTAAAGGATGACAGCGGCCGGCCATACCACGTTTCCAGGGCAAGGTAGCTCCATGCGCACAGCAGTGAAAAGACGCACAGCGCATAGATGGCATTCGCTACCAGGTTGCATTGCGCGATGTCAAGGTTTTCCGGGAAAAGCATCGCAACATAGCAGGCTTCAGAGGACACCGGGTAGCTAATCCATGCCACCGCCAGAAGCAGGAATCCGACGCCCTGCATGACGAGAAAGCCCGGGTACGGCCGCGGGATACGGCGGGCAATGTAAAACGCAACCAGTCCGGTGACAGCTGCCGTAACAGCCTGGCTCCAGTAATGGCGCTCTGCCCCGTAGAGCTCGTTGCCGAACACGAGCCAGGTCGCAAGCCAGAGCAGGTATAGGGCCGCCAGCGAAGCGACCTTGATGTATGCGGACCGAGTCATCGCGGGTACCTCTCTTGCACCCCGGTAAAATGGTGATTGCTGCCGCAACGGCCGTCATCTTCGTCAATGCCATATCCTACCTTAAGCTTCATACCACTGAAGCCTTCTTTCTTATAACCGAGCGCCTCATTTACCAGAGCCTGGGTCACATCGGGTACGTTTTGAGGCTCATACAAACCGGTGGCATAGGCCCGTGCTTTATTGCGATAGGCGCCCCCGAGCAATTTAAATACAGGCAACCCCAGTGCTTTGCCCTTGATATCCCATAGCGCAATGTCAATGGCACTCAGGGCAGAGATCGTGACCCCTTTAATTCCCTGGTCCCGCGTCCAGTTATACAGGCAGTCCCAGATTACACTGGTGTCCAATGGATCTTTGCCCATGAGCAGCGGACCGTAAACATCGGTTATGATGTCGGCGGCTATCTTCGCCGGCCCGCCGAAGTAAAAGGCCTCCCCCACTCCCTGGATATCTTCATCGGTTGTAACCTCACAAATGACAGCCTGGCGCCTGTTCGTCACCCGCTGAGACCCGCCAAAAGAACTGCCATCTATCAGTTGCTGCAATGCATAGGTTTTTATCCCGGCTATTTTCATACGCACCTCACACAAAAAGAGTTGCGAAACTATTCAGGGATTAAGGAATGAGTTAAAGATGTCCTTCGATTTTGAAATCCTAAATCCCTCAATGCCCAAGTATATGGATTCAAAAGTACGATGACATATTACCCTCAACTTAAAAGTTTGAAAATACAAAAGTGAACTAAAGTGACTAAAATTGTGGAATTCTGTCGAGTATATACAAAAAGCATATTTTCATGATCGTCCGCAATGTCTCTCTCAAGCGCGGGTATGCCCCCTCTCCACTTTTTCGATGCCGCGTAACAGCGCTTGCCAGGAGAGCGTGTCCGGTGCTCCGTAGCACATTAGGGTGTGATCCTGAGTGAAGCGTTCGATATCGTTTCTCCATGCCGGCTCTGCATCCGCCGGCAGCACATCCTTCTCGCATCGCAGCACGAGACAAGACACGTGCAGTTTTGTCATCTGCTGCAGCTCCCAGGCGATGTTTTCGCGCGGGATCGACACATCTATGATCACGACGTCCGATGCACCGGCAAGCGCGGTAACAGAGTCCTTCCATAACTCATACGTCGCCCGAACCACACGCGCCAGCGGCGCTGTGAAGGCAAAAGTCCGCCGGACCCGTTTGGCATTTTGAACCGATCGCAACACGGATTGGAGATTCTTTGGCTTAGCGATCTTCGACAACCGCTCCCGGCGTTGATAGATGAATGCGATTGCGTACAGCAACGCCCCGGCGACAGCCATTATCGTCGAAAGAAGCCAGCATAGGCCGATTGCAATCTCGGTTTCAAACAGAATGTGATCCGGGTCCTGGCTGTCGATAACAAACGGCAGGAGCGCGACCGTGGCTCCAGTGCCCACCAGCATCCCGAGCGCGACCGCACCCGCAATCGATATCAGCAAGATCCGGGCCTGAAGACCGACCGGCACGAAATTCGAATCGTCAAGAGTGACGATGCGGTAGCGCCGTCCGATCGCCTCTCGAAAAGCCTTTAACAGCGCTGCATTCAGCTCCTCATTACCAAAGCGCCGCAGAAAAAGCACCAACCGTTTAGGCCCAAGGCCGCGCGCGCACAGCGGATACGTGACCGCCCCAAGCAGAACCGCAACAATGCCAAAAGTCTCCCAATGCATGCTCATCATGACCAGCCGCGCCAGTGCGGCGCAGGCCCCGGCCAGCGATCCTAAACCGCAGAGAATGCCAAGCACCATTAACAGCGGGCGGCTGACTCGAGCCGGCTTTCGGATGTCTTTTCGCATGGGTTCCTCGCTGCCCGGTAGAAGGTGCTCCTGCCCTCGAAGGAGGTACTTTTCGGTTCCGGTTCCAGCAACCACGGCTCCGAGGTAGGAAAGAAGATAAGAGATTGCTTTTTCAAGGCGGAAGAATCGAAAGTTACCTGCACTGGATCGTCTTCAGTTACGGACCCACATATTGAGGCCTCTATTCAACGAAGCCGATGCCTATCCAGATATAGAAAACGCGTATTTCTGTCAACATCGATTTTAGAAGTTAGAATATAGCATTTAGCCAAATTCGGGTGCGTCGGTTGAATCTATTCAGGGTTGACCCGATCGGGCCCATGCTTTCGGCTGAAGCCATCACGGGGCCGGTGCGAAGGTTTTAGGCCGATAGCCGCAGAATTTAATGATCGGCAAAGCGAAGTCAGTAAGTCATCATAGTCAACAGCGACCCCAAGATTCACGCAGGCCAGGAAAGATGCATCATCTTAGTCCCTGTTCAATTCCCTTTAAACTTTAAAATTTGAGAACGCCCCTAAGATTCTTCAATTTCCACAGGCTTGACACACTATCATGATTTTCTTATGCTAAGCGATCAAAAAAGCAATCTCTTATCAAACAAGGATGAAAGGAAAAAGTCGTGGCAAAAGACACGGGAGCATCGGAACCAGTCGGAGCACTGCATGCCATCGTGCTCGATGTCAATGACCTGGAAAGCTGCGCCGGGTTCTGGTCGGAGGTCCTCGGGAAGGAGATCTCGTTCAAGACCGACAAGTACTGCCGGATCGGCGCAGGCGACGACCCGCCTTCTCTGTTGCTTCAAAAGGTGCCGGAGCAACACGAACACAAGAACCGGGCCCATATCGACCTGGATATTAAAAATATTGAGTCGGCGGTGCAGCGTGTAGTGGACCTTGGCGGAACCAAGCTCGACGAAATCAGCGAGTACGGAATCAGGTGGGCGGTAATGGCCGACCCGGACGGCAACGAGTTCTGTCTCGTCCAGCATTCGTAAACAAAATCAAGCCTTGATCAGTTGAAGGTGGCCGGCTTCCTTCTGAATCGCCGGCCGGAATCGAGCGGAATACACACCCCGGGAAAGCTGTATTTAGAACTTATTTCAGGTCCTTGAAATTCAATACAGGCTGCACTGCAGGTTTTTGCCTCGCTGGGGCGCTTTGAGGGGAGCCAGGTTATCAGGACACGCTATGATTCTATAGTATATTTTATCTTCTTTGCCTTTGAGTTGATAGCATCTGTCAACCTTTTGGTCCGAGTTGTTATCCTGGCCAAGAATAACCGTGTTTTGAGTCTCTGAAAAGCAGCAATTTGCCACGATATGTCGAAGTAATACACCTTTAAACGGCAGCCAATTGGAATCTGGAACTCTATCAGGGTTCTGGAATTCATCGCTGTCAATATGTCTCTGTTGAGTTGTGGACTCTGCAGCCGTATCCGTTGCGGGAGTCTGTTTCTTATCTCCATAAGTTGCACAGGCCATTGTAAAGATACCCATCATCAGGCACATGATATATTTATTGAGCATTATTCTTATAGCTCCTTTTCAATTTGAGCTGCTGACAGCTTGTGAAGGTCCTGTAGACCTTCTGTGAGGCTCGGAAAGTTCACCCCTGATATCCAGCCCACTTTTAGTTGTCCTACATTAAATTATCGGCAAATAATGAATTTTCTTTAAAGCGCTTTAGAAAAATATCGGCAAAATTGTTTTGGTTACAGGCAGTTGACGCTATATAAATGTTGCACACACCTTTTGATTCGAGCCATGCCAAAAAACAGCGTACCAAAGTTCTATGATTTTCCTTACCTGCTGCTGATTCTGGGGGTCTTTTTCTGGTCGGTTAACTTTATCGTCGGTCGGGCCGTGCGTCTGGAGGTGCCTCCCATCGGGCTGGCGTTCTGGCGTTGGAGCGGCGCATCGCTGCTGATCTTTTTTCCAGCCCTGCGCCATCTGAAACACGACTGGAAGCAGGCCAGGAAAAACCTGCCGATATTGCTGCTGCTTTCGGCCACCGGCGTTGCCGTGTTTAATACGCTGGTGTATATCGGTTTGCATCAGACGATCGTTATCAACGCGGTTCTGATGCAGTCGATGATGCCGGTGCTGATCGTGGCCATGTCTTTTCTGATCTTCAGGGAGAAAATTCACCGCCTGCAGGCCCTGGGCATTGCACTGTCCTTGTTCGGTGCCCTGTCCATTATCCTTAAAGGCGACCCGTCTTTGCTCGGATCGTTGTCGATCAACCAGGGAGATCTTTTAATTTTTATTGCCGTGGTTTGTTACGCCGCCTACTCGGTCATGCTGCGCCGGAGACCGGCCATCCATCCGTTAAGTCTAGTGGCAATCACGTTTGTGATCGGTTCGGCGATGCTGCTGCCTTTTTATTTATGGGAAAGCTTTGCCGTCCGCCCGATGAACTGGGATGCGACAACCGTGGGGGCGGTCTGCTATGTCGCCATTTTTCCATCGATTATATCGTATATCTGCTTTAACCGGGGTGTGGAACTGGTGGGTGCCAACCGGGCCGGATTGTTCATGCACCTGATGCCGGTGTTCGGCAGTATTATGGCCATTGCATTTCTGGGAGAATCCTTGCGGTGGTATCACGGTACCGGCATCGGGCTGATCGCCCTGGGGATTGTTTTGGCCACCCGGAAGTAAACCTCAACGTTGCATAAAAAAGATGGCCAACGGTTCGGAAAACTTTAAGAATCAGTCCGACAATCGTGAGTCGAGCCGTCGATAGTACGGCTGCAATTGGGGATTTGAAACAGCTGCCTGATCACCCGTTAAAAGATAGGAAAATCAATAAAGCCGGAGGTTGAGTGCAAAATATTGGAGAGTCGTTTTATTGAATATGTTAGAAATGCTATCGATATAAATTGAAAAGACAGAGCGAAGCGATACAACAAATCTTCAATCTTCAATCTTCATTATTCAATTCCGGCTTGCTCGGGTTGGGGTATCAATGATGCGGCCCCTTACCGCAGCAACTGCCCGGTCCGGCACACCCGGCTTGACCCGGCATCGATCCGCAGCATGGGGTGTCACCCGGCCCGGGAAGGCTTCCGGCACGAGTGCCCGACAATGAAGAGTGGGCGGACAGCAACTTTTTAAGATTGCGGCTGCCACATGCGCAACAGACCGGTTTCTCGTCCGAACCGGTCACCAGCAATTCGCTGACTTCGGCACAGTCCAGGCACAGATAATCGTATAGCGGCACGTTAAAACTCCTTTAACATAAAAGATTGTCATTGCAGACAGCGGCAGGTTTCAATGGGCACAACCACCATGGCCGCCATGGCCGCCGCAGGTTAGATTTATGGCGAATTCAGGCAGTTTCGCCGATTGAATCAATTCCAGATTGTCTTTGACACTGCCGTCGACAGCCCGATAAACTTTCAGTCCGGCGGCCAGCAGTTTGCGCAGCGCCCCGCCGCCGATTCCGCCGGCCACCACCGCATCAACCCGGCTTCCGCCAAGCGCATTGAGTGGTTGACACTGACCGTGTAAATGATCGCGTTCCGGATTCTGGATGGTATCAAATAACCCGTCATCGGTTTCCACAATCACAAAATAATTGGCCGAACCGAAATGTCCATGCACTATGCTGTCAAGGCCCCGATCTTCCTGAGAAGGAAAAGCAACTTTCATAAATATACTCCAAATTTGAATTGTCAATCATAGGACTATAAAATCTGCACTAATAGATATTCCCGCTATAGATGTCAAGGTTTTTTGGACACGTCCATTGGATTTTTGGTTCCCCAAATGTGAAAGAATAGAAATATACAATGAAACAATGGATCGAGGAATACAATTATTTTTATCAGGATACAGATTCACACAGGTTTTCACAGATATCAGGATTCAAATATATAAATGGAACCAACGTTATTCACCCGCTCCATTCTTTCTGCAGGCTGAGCCGCGTTGGATCAAAAGTGGCCGGCCGTATCAGAAGCTCAAGACGGCGCTGTCGTCAGTCAGGTCGATCAGCTCATCACCGGTAGCGAATCGGGCGCCATTCACAAGGTCGGTCTCCTGGATTTGACGGGTGACGGCACACGGGGTGCATACTAAAAGCGGTACGTCATACTCCTGAAGAAATGCCAGATGATCGTCGGCCGAGTCTCCGGTGGCAGCGCGCAAATGTTCGGTGACTCCCCGCCTGGCGAGATAAACGGCCTCATCGAGCAGGAAAATAACCACGTCCCGGCCTTTCTTCTTGGCCACCATGGCAAAAAACAAGGCGCGAGTCGCCCGGTTCGGATTGTCGGTACCGCAGGATAGAATGATCAGAATTCGATTGCTCATGAAGGGTTCCTCCTTGTTTCACGTTTTGGTCCGCAAAATACTCCGGCATCACACCGTCCCATGATGATGCAATGACCAGCCCGATCCGGCTGCATGCTGCAGGATCGCGTTCCATTTTTATCAGATGATCCGTCATTAGCATAGTGGATCGGATATTTCAATCTTGCGGGCATACCGCTAATATTTTTATCTTTATGAGATGATTCCCAAATTTATATTTATATCAAGTCTACGTTTGACTTTTGCTAAATAATGCCAAAGGTTAAACGTATATCTGACCCTCAATCTCATTCGGCTATATTCAAACCTGAAAACAACCCACGAAAGGAGGCCCAAAATGAAAAAAACTCTGGTATTGTTCGTCTTGGCCATTTCCGTTGCCCTGTTCCTGTACATCGGAAATGCTCTGGCGGCCGAGTTCGACATTGACGTCAACTGCACCATGAAACCCGGCGGCTCGGAAGAGGAGGCCATTAAAAAATTCAAGGAAATCGTCGAGGAAAAATCCAACGGCCGCATGCATGTTAAGATTTTCATGAGCGGCCAGCTCGGCAAAGAAAAAGCCGTTCTGGAATTGATGAAGATCGGTCAAACCCAGATGGCGCTCACCGGCGGCATTTTCCGGACCATGTTCGCCAAAGCATACGACCCTATCACTATCCCCTTTTATCTGCCGACCTGGGAAGCGGTGCAGGCCTACCTGGAAGGCCCCATGGGAAAAAAGATCGGTCAGATGGCGTCTGAAAAAGGAGGCGTCATCGACTTCGGTCCTCAAAAGCGCGCTGCGCGGCACATGACCTCCAACCGAATTATCAAGGGCCCCGATGATATCATCGGCCTGAAAATGCGGCTGCCGGCCATCCCCATCTGGGTGGATGTCTGGAAACAGTTGGGGGCTTTGCCGACCGTCATCCCGGCCCCGGAGATCTATCTGGCCATGAAGACCGGACAGGTTGATGCCCATGAAAATTCGCTGGTATCCCCCTACTCCCGGAAATTGTGGGAAGTACAAAAGTATATCATCTTAACCGGACATGTTTACTTCCCCTGGCACTGGGTCGCCAGCAAGAAGTGGTTTGACGGCCTGTCCGCCGCCGATCAGGAGCTCATCTCCGCCGCCGTTCAGGAAGCGCGGGCTTATGGCTCCCGGATTGAAGATGAGAAGGATGCTTTCTACGCCGCCGAGCTGAAAAACCACGGCATGCAATTTATCACCCCGGACAACAATGCGATCCGGGCCCAGGCCATGCCGGCCATCCAGCGCGCGGTCGGGGAGCTGGATCCGGAAGTGGCTGCCGAAGTGGAACGGCTCTCCCAATAATGGCGAATTCATGCTCAAACCGCAGGTCCCGGACTTCGAGGGCGATAAGACAACCCATTTAATCGGCGAACGATAACGTGCACTGCCGCCCTCCGGCAGTGCCCGCTATCGATTCGGGAGAGGCTATGCGACCCCTGATTAAGGCCTATGACATGGGCGCTCTGATCTGTTTTAGTGTCATGATGGGCTGTGTGCTGCTGGAGGTGGTGGCCCGCAACATTGTCCATTTTCCCACTACCTGGGCCGAAGAGCTGTCCCGGTTTATGTGCGTATGGACCGTGTTTCTCGGTGCCGCCGCCGCCTGGGCCCGCAATACGCATATTGTCATCGATATCCTGCCGCGACGGCTCCAGGGGCTGCCGAAACGCTGGCTCACGCTTATGAATCAAACCCTGAGCGGCATTTTTATCCTGTGCGTCTGGATCGGGGCGATTTTTATCATGATCGAGCAGTACGCGGCCAAAACAACCGCTCTTGAAATCAGCATCAGCTGGTTTTACCTCGGTCTTTTTGTAGGGGCCACCGGTATGCTGATTTTTCATCTTCTGTTGATGATCCGCACCGTTCGAGATCCAGCCGGCCGTGAAACAACGGTGAGTTAGATGGTGAAGGTATGGTAACACTTGTTTTTTTCATCGGGCTGCTGATCATTCTGTTTGTTCTGGGTATTCCGGTGTGCGCTTCCATCGGCCTGACCTGTCTGGCTGTGCTCTGGTTTGAAAACGGGCTGTTCAATATCCCTCTTTCGCTGCTTCCTTTGAAAATGATGCATGGCGTCAACAGCTTCCCCTTGCTGGCCGTCCCCTTTTTTATTCTGGCGGCCAACGTCATGAACAAAGGCAGCATCACGCCCCGGATTTTCAATTTCGCCAATTCCCTGGTCGGCCACCTGCGCGGCGGGCTCGGCCACGTCAATGTATTGGCCAGCATGATCTTTGCCGGCATGTCGGGAACAGCCGTGGCCGACGCCGCCGGCCTCGGCGCCCTGGAAATCCGGGCCATGCGCGACCAGGGATACCCGCTGAATTACAGCACGGGGATCACCGGCGCTTCTTCGGTCATCGGCCCCATCATTCCGCCCAGCGTGGCCATGGTGATATACGGCTGGCTGAGTGACGTCAGTGTCGGGGCGCTTTTTATCGGTGGACTGGTTCCCGGCGTCATGCTCGGCCTGGCGTTGATGATCATGACCGTTGTGCTCTCCTACCGCATATCCATGCCCCTGCAGCCCAGGCCGCCTGTCACCGAAACCCTGAGGCTGTCCAGACGGGCCGTCCTTTCGCTGTTGACGCCGGTGATTATCGTAGGGGGCATCTGGTCGGGCATCTTCACCCCCACCGAATCCGGGGCCGTGGCCAGTGCGTATGCCATTGTTTTGGGGACCGTTGTTTATCGGGAACTCGGCGTCAAAGAGCTGCTGGATGTTTTCAGGCATACCATCGAGTTTACGGCCATTATCTTATTTATCATTTCAGTCGCCGGACTGTACGGCTGGCTGATGGTGCGCCTGCAAATCCCCATGAACCTGGCAGAAGGCGTGGTCCACCTGACCACCAACCCGACACTGCTGCTGATGATTTTGATGGTATTTTTTCTGATCATCGGCTGTTTTATGTCGGTGATCGAATCGGTGCTGATCTTCACGCCGATCATGGTACCCATGGTCCAGATGATGGGCATCGACCCGCTTTTTTTCGGGGTCGTAATGGTGATATCCCTGTCCGTGGGTGTGATCACGCCGCCGTTTGGCAATGTCATTTATGTGCTGGTGGGTATCACCGGTCAGCCTTTTGAAGCGGTCGTCAAAGCCCTGATTCCCTTTCTGGTGCCGATTCTGATAACGATTCTGGTGTTGATACTGTTCCCCGAACTGGTTACCTATCTGCCGTACAAATGGATGAGCAGGTAAAGGATCAAGAGCCATGCATGTTCAAAAAGAAAACCCCGCCTCCGCAGCCGATCGGTTGAGAGAGCTGCTAAAAAAACCCGAAATCATTCTGATGGCTGCCTGTTATGATGCGATGTCGGCAAAGCTCATTGAAGCGGCCGGGTTAGCGGCCACATTTATGAGCGGCTTCGGTGTGGCTGCAACCCGGCTGGGACTGCCGGACACGGGCCTGATCTCCTATGGTGAAATGCTGGATCAGGGCCGCAACATCTGTCATGCCGTTTCGATACCCGTGCTGGGTGACGGGGATACCGGTTTCGGCAATGAGATGAATGTGCGACGAACTGTACAGGGCTACTATCAGGCCGGATTTGCTTGCCTGATGATCGAGGACCAGGTGATGCCCAAACGCTGCGGTCATACCGCCGGCAAAGCGGTAGTAGAACGAAACGAAGCGTTGCGGCGCATAAAAGCGGCCGTGGACGCCCGGGAGGCGGGCGCCGACATCCTGATCATGGCCAGAACCGATGCCCGGGCAACCCAGGGGCTGGAAGAAGCGATCGAACGCTGCCGGGCGTTTGTCGATGCGGGTGCGGATATCACTTTTCTGGAAGCGCCCCGGACCGAAGCCGAGATGCGAGCCTATTGCGACAAGGTATCCGGGTACAAAATGGCCAACCTGATCGAAAACGGCGAAACCCCGCTGCTGCCGATCCGCAGGTTGGAGGAGATGGGTTACAAGATCGCGGTCTATGCCCTGACCCTGCTTAATGCTTCCATCGGCAGCATGCAGCAGGCCCTGGCCTGCTTAAAGCGGGGAGAACCGGTGCCGGGATTGATGAACTTTAAAACTTTGCGACAAATCGTCGGATTTGATGCCTACGATAAAGCGCTTGAACAGTACCATGCCGAAAAATAAGAACCAGGGGAAAGTGAGGGCAGGGCTTGATTTGTGATCATATAACCACTGATCCTATAGATAACGGTATGTTGCCTGGGTCCATCCCAGTTCGACAACCAACAGGCAATAAGGTCCAAATTGTTTTTCTTGCTCCGGATACATTGCATTACTTAAATCATCAAATAAGTCAATTTCTCACCAACCTCCCACAGCCTATGTAATATACATCGTATCAATCCTGTCCCGCTGTTTTAAATACTCTATTTGCTCATCGATGGATGAATGCCCGCAAAGATCCACTTCCTCGAACTCATCGGAAGCGGTATTTGTTTTGCTGATAACATTTTGAACAATCTGATCCATTTGCTCTTTTGAAAGTTCGGGAACTCTGGTGATCGGACTTTTTTTTGAAACACCATTATCGATCTTGAAATTATAGCTTACCATTTCCAGAAAGCCGTTAATCTTTTCTTTTGGAGAATTATGCCTGTTGCAAGACTTCAAATTCACTTTTCAGTGTTGGTGGTTTGGCGAGGGTCTGATAAATTACGCAGTAGCGTTCTGTGAGCTCGATCATTTTTTCAAGCTTTTTCCGCTCGGCAGTACTAACAATTTCAAATTTAAGCTTTACTTCCGTGAGCCCGATCGGGGCATCGCGGTCAACTGCCAATGTTCCCCGTGCATCCCAAGTGCCGTTGGCGATTACCTTGGCATGCTTGAGTGGAATGCGCATGGCGGTGGCAACGGCTTTCAAGGTGACGCTGGCGCATGCTGCCAGAGCTTCCATCAACATGTCAGCCGAGCAGGCTTTTGAGCCGTCGCCGCCGGTTGCAGGATGAAGGCCGGCTACCGCCGTTCCAGCGTATGTGGAAATTCGGCTGGAGATCTCGTCTTCATCAATCACCGCTTCGGCCCGGGCAGGGGTCATCGCTTTTTCCGGAGATTCTTTGTAGCGCTCTTTAATCGGTGCTTGTAGAGCACGAAGTTGACTGGCATCCATAAGATTATCCTTTCATGTCATGACTCAATTAGGGTTGAAATTTACGGTCAGGGGTAATGCGATTAAATTAATCATCGAAGGCGACTCCTGTCAAACGAGGGAAACTGCGGGACATCCAATATTCCTAGTAATTCAACCAAGACAACAACGAGATTTCCCTTTGTTATTGAAACCACTTTTAATTTATTTTCTGCAAATCAACTAAGGATTGTCTGCAGTAGCGGTGATGCGCGCAGTCGGTTCATTGAGGGCTTTGACGGCCTTCTGGTAGCGTTCTTCAAGATCTTTGCGATCGTTATCCGCAGACAGCCTATCTTTGCCCCCATGGATAACCATGTCGGCCTGGCGCAATAGGGCCTTGCGATCTTCCTTTCTATGGGCCTGATCTGCAACGGTGGCAATGCTTTCCAGCAGGTGAATCGAGACCGCCGGTATAGCCCCGGAATTCTGGCGAATCATATTAAAAGCCGCCTCCACCATTCCCTCAAACGTAAAGGGCTTGCAGATAACACGCAGTCTGTTCTGTCCGTCATACCTGTGCGAGGAGGGCATTTTGCGATTGGCCAGCCGGCAGAGGACGGCACCCAGCCAATCAATGCAGGTAATTGCGGTAAACGGATCATTGATGCCGGGTGAGAGCGCCCGAACGGCAATTTCGGCCAGCTGGCTAATGGCAAATTCAACATCCTGCTCCAGGGTCCGCTCGGGTCCCAAAATAAAAACGGCGTTGATTTTTCCCGAAAGCTCATCATCGACCTTGTTACCGGGCCAGACAACGACTAAGACACTATTTTGGGTGATAAAATCTCCCGGGCGGTAACCAAGATGCATAAGGAGGTTTTCTTCGACCGCAATTTGCATCAGCGCTTCGTTGTCCACGGCCTGCAGATAACCGCTGCTTTGGCTTCTGACCTGACAGACCTCCCGGTCGCATTCTTTGGGGATATGGTAGTCACGCTTAATAAGATTATGGCGGGAATCCTCGCCCTGGAAAAGCTTCTGCGGGAAAATTCGATCCACCGCCCTGTCTAAATCGTCACGCACTCTGGCGATGATGTTTTCCGCCCGGATCGATTCTGAAACGCTATGGATAAAATAGATCAGAACTCCCAGACTCAGGAGCGCCATCAAGATGGCAATCGTGATCGAAAGACTTGGCACGAACCTTTCCTCCGGGCCGGAATCGACGGTGCGAAGCACTAGTATGCCGTATATAAACGTCGACACAAAAGTGCCCATGACAATCTTGTTGGCGCGAACATTCATAAAATTTTTAATTAAACGCGGACCGAACTGTGACGAAGCAAGTGACAGGACTACGATGGTTATTGAAAATACAACCCCCGCAACGGTGATCATGGAGCCGGCGATTACGGAGAGGACCGTACGGGCCCCATCGGCTCCCCCGCTGTAGATCAACCATTGTTGGGCGCCTGTCCGGAAAATGAATAATTTGTCGGTTGCAGTGGTGGCGAAGGCAAGAAAAAAAGCGACGCAAGACATCAGTGCCGGCAAAAACCAGAAACTGGATTGAAGGCGAAACCAAACATTTCGAATTTTTATTCGCATCAGTTCCTTTCCCCGACCCGGTGCTCACGGCAAGCAGGCCGATCCTGTTTAAGCGCTCATTATTGCTTCCTTGATGGTTGCAAAAAAGCGCATGTTCTAAAATGGCAATCATTTCCCCTATGTGCAAGGTCTCCTCAAATCAAGTAAAGAAACCAATTATTATTCACTGCCCAGGTTTTGATTATCCTGCCCTTTGCAATCTTTGATGCACTGGAATGTGACATTTTGTGCACTAAAAATTTTAAAAGCATAGAATAAAGAATGGACGATCATGTGTATAACAATCTGTGTTTTATGCTTTTTTTAATAGAACCCGGCTATGGTGCAATTATTGCATCTTTAAAATTCGATCTTCATTTTGCATCCGGTTTAACACAGAAAAAGACAATTGTGGGAGGAATTATACTGGTGAGACGGTTCGCTTGTCTAATCATATGCTGCTTTTTTTTGCTTGTCGAGCATGTCTATGCCGACTTTGAAAGTGACGTGATTGATCTGGTAAATGTTGAAAGAGAAGCCCGGGGTCTTCATCCGCTCGCTTATGATTACAGCCTCGCTGCGGCAGCACGGGATCATTCCGAGGACATGGGAGTGCAGGACTACTTTAGCCACACGAGCCTCGACGGACGTACGGTAGGGGATCGGATTACGGGCGCCGGCTATTCATACAATACCTATGGCGAAAATATCGCCGCCGGCCAGTCAACTCCTGAGGTTGTCATCGACAGCTGGATGTCCAGTTCAGGGCACCGGGCAAATATACTCAACCCAAATTTTTGCGATATCGGCGTCGGTTATGCTTATGTCGCAGACAGCACTTATCACCACTACTGGACACAGGACTTTGGACGCAAAAGTGGAGTCAGTTCCTGCCCGGGCATTGCCACATATACGATTGCAGCCGCTGCCGGTCCCGGAGGCAGCATATTTCCTGAAGGAGACGTCGCCGTCGATCAAGGCCGCAATATAACCTTCACCTTTGCGCCGGACCCGGGGTACAGTGTGGATGAATTGCTGGTGGATGGCGAAGCCAAAAATTTAGCAGCAAGTTATATTTTTTCAAATGTCAGCAGAAACCACACCATCGAGGTAAACTTCGCAATCAATCAGTTTCCCCCAACAGCCGAAGCAGGCCCGTCTCAGGTCGTTTTAGAGGGCGAAACCGTAACCCTGGACGCTTCTCAGTCATCAGATCCGAATGATGCAATCGTAGCTTACGAATGGATCCAAATTAGCGGTCCCGAGGTCACGCTATCCAACGAAAATGAGGCCAACCCAACTTTCGTTGCAGCGCCGATCACCGAGGATACCACGGTGGTTTTCGAGTTGACGGTATTTGACTCTGGTGGTTTATCCGATTCAGATACAGTAGAAATAACCATCAACGAAAATGGAATTCAAAATTTGCCGGATGATGCCATCACATTTAAAACAACAACCGATAGATGGTTGGGATTAAAACCGAATAGCGGCTCAGTTTTGGTGAGCCTTTATCCTGTCGATCCTGAAAGTGACAGCATTTCGGATAAAGATGGAAAGCCTGAAAATCTGATTTACGGATTGATTGATTTTAAAATTAAAGTTGATATACCCGGCAGTACTGCTATCGTTACGCTCTTCTTTCCGGAGCCGGTGCCGGAGGGATACAAATGGTATAAATATAGCCAAAGTCAGGGTTGGATTGACTACAGTGCGAATGTTTCCATCAACAGTGCAAGAGACCAGGTGAGCTTAACATTTACAGACGGCGGCACAGGAGATGACGACGAAGAGCAGAACGGAATTATAAAAGATCCTTCCGGGCTGGGGATTGCACCCTCTAATTCGGGCCCCGTAAATACCGGCAGCACGGACAGCGGCGGCTCAGCTGGCTGCTTTATTGACACCTTGCTAAAATAGAAGAAAAGCAAATAGAATAGACCTGCATCTCAATCCATAGTATTCGCTTCTTGATTCAGCCTTGCTCGGCAGCGCAATTACGCATCCAAACTCCGGTATAAAAGTCCCGGCTTCATGTCGATCCTTTTCCATACCACCGGCATTCATCCTTGAGCGGGTCCGTCGGGATGAAAGCGCTCAGGAAGAATCAGCGGTATGATCGTTTAGGGCTCAAAGAGTTTCCCTGCATCGATTTCAATGGTGAGCGCAGCGAAGCCGGGAAGCCGGAAAGTCAACTCAGTCAACAACGTTTCCTGGATTTTCCTTTTGGATTGTTTTCTACACTGCAACGGGTTTTGGCAAGGTTCTGTAGATATTCCTCGTCGATATCACCGGTTATATATTTGCCGTTAAATATAGCACAATCAAAAGCATTTAAATCCGGATTTTCTTCTGCAATACTGGCAATCAAGTCTTCAAGATCCTGATATATCAACCAGTCGGCGCCGATTAACTTTTCAACCTGTTTTTCGCTGTGCCGGTGGGCGATCAATTCATCAGCCGTCGGCATGTCAATGCCGTAGACATTCGGATAGCGCACGGCAGGAGATGCAGAAGCAAAATATACTTTTTGGGCACCCGCTTCACGGGCCATCTGAATGATTTGCCTGGATGTCGTTCCCCTCACAATGGAATCATCCACCAGCAAAACTTTTTTGCCGTTAAGTACCGGGCGAATCGGGTTTAGCTTTTGCCTGACGGATTTTTCGCGTTGACCCTGACCGGAAATGATAAACGTACGTTCGATAAAACGATTTTTTATAAGGCCCTCGCGATAATTTAGACCCAGCTTATTCGCCAGTTGCAGCGCGGAAGTTCGACTGGTATCGGGAATTGGAATAACGACATCTATGTCGTGATCCGGCCGCTCGCGTAAAATTTTAGCGGCCAGTTTTTCACCCATTCGCAAACGCGCTTTGTAAACAGAGACCCCGTTCATAATTGAATCAGGGCGGGCAAAGTACACATATTCAAAAATACAGGGCGCCGTGCGAGGCTTTTCGGCACACTGGCGTGTATGCAATTGATTTTTTGCATCTATGTAAACGGCTTCACCGGGAGCAATATCACGAATCAGTTTAAACCCGGCCACATCTAAAGCGGCACTTTCCGAGGCAAGCATGTATTCCATGCCCTGCAACGTTTCGCGCCGGCCAAATACAATGGGACGGATACCATGCGGATCACGGAACCCCACCAGACCATGGCCGTTAATCATTGCCACCACGGCATAGCCGCCACGACAGCGGCGATGAACACGGCTGACGGATGTAAATATATCATCCGGTGCGGGTTCCAAATGTCCTAAATTTTGCAATTCCTGGGCAAATACATTTAACAACGCCTCTGAATCAGATCCTGTGTTCATATGGCGAAGGTCGGCTTTAAACAAATTACGTCTGAGCTCCTCCGCATTTGTCAAATTGCCGTTATGGGCGAGAATAATACCGTAAGGAGAATTTACGTAAAACGGCTGGGATTCTGCTGATGATAAATTCCCGGCTGTTGGGTACCGCACGTGACCAATACCCATGGTGCCGGTTAATCGGCGCATATGCCGCTTATGAAATACGTCTCGAATCAATCCCCTGGATTTACGCAGGAAAAATTTTCCATTGTGACAGGTGGCGATTCCGGCTGCATCCTGGCCGCGATGTTGCAATACCGTTAAGGCCTGGTAAACGGCCGGGTTGACATTTGAGGTTGAAACGACTCCAACTATTCCGCACATATGAATTCCCCTATAGCGTGATCACCGATCTAACGTTTTTAAACAGCCCTGCGAGCAGTTTTTTTCGATTCAGTGACATCATAATATAGTCTTTAATCCCGGAATTGCCAGCAAGACAGGAAATATTCTTGGAGTTGGGCAACAGCCCGTCAAGTCCTGTTACCCCAATTTCTTTCAAATTATAAACTAATGTACAACCCCAGCTTCCCCGGCGACGGGATTTCCGCTGCGCTCCAACAAGGCGTCCAAGGGTGAAGTCCGCCGCAGGGGGAGTAACCCGCCAGAGGCGGATAAACTCCGAAGATGGGGTGCCATCGGCTTTCCCGCAGGGTAAATAAAATGAAACTTAAATATGATTTCAGAGGTGAGTGTATCGAAGCCGGTAAGCCAACGCAGTCAAAAACTTTCCATAAAGTCAGGCTTCCTCCCGCGGTCCTTTTCGGCTTACTTGTCCGGCGCTTTGGACAATTGGCTTAACTCTTTCTCGGCCTCATCAAGCACGCCATAGCGATCCGTTGATTTTGAGACGCCGCTTGCCAATAGTCCTTTTTTTGCAGCTGTGATGGCTGTACGCAATTTTTTAGCATCCGACGCGTAGAGCGCACGGACAGCACTCAACAGAGCAATAGACGCATGGTAGCCGACGAAAGGCTTTTCTGCGCTAAGGCGTTCAGCTATCCAATCGATATAGTCCGGATTCGGCGTTAGCTGCAGGATGGCTACGGCGGCCAGGCGTTGGCCAGGGGATCCGCTCGCCGTCAATTCAGGCAGGAGGGCGTAGGCTCGAAGAGCCAATGTTCCTATTTCGGAAACGACAGCCTCCATATTGCGAGTCCGCGTGTCGCCCGGCTCCATCGAAGCACGAATGGTCTCGTACTTGTGCGCCAGGGAAATAATCTGCTGCCGTACCATCAAGTTCTCATTATCTGAAACTTGCTCCGCCATCCGCGCGATCGTTGCTGTTGTGGACTTCTGAGGTGAAAACATTTTCCCCAACACCAACATAAGGTGAGGCCTGATTACGTCGGCGAACGCCTCGTGGTCAGGATAGTCCGCAACCAACCCCTTCTTGGATAGCTCGGCGCGGAAGTCCACAACTTTACCGAGCTGCTCGACCTCTTCTTTCGTTCGAGGAGGCGGGAACGCATGCTGGCAGAAATAGAAAAGAACGGGTAGTTTTCGGTTCTTCTGCCAAATCTCATACGCACGTCGAAATTCCTCCTCTGTCCCGGAGCGTGCGACAGCAGTGGGTGTGCCCATGCGCTTCCATAGGATGCCAATGAAGATATCGTAATCCGGCACCTGCTGATTGACGACCTCTTGGGCATCACGGCCGAGTCCCGGATGCACATGCGTCTCCCAGCGCACGAGCTCCAGTCCGATGTTCTTCTCCGGTGCTATCGCAGAGATGGTGACGTTTACCTCTTCAATTACCCTTGCTAGCGCGTTCCGTTCAACCTGCACATCGCCGGGAGATGCTACGAAGATTCGAATCTTTTGGTATTCTATCGGCATCGTTGTTCAGCTCTCAATTGCTTGGCTCATCCGCCAGGCAGTTCTTCGAGTCAGGCAGACTCACCGGATTGGCCGAAATTTACTAAAAATATATAAGGAGATGTGTGTTCTCAAAACAGGCAAAGCGCTATACCGCTGAAATTGTTTGAAATATAAAATCTCACAATTTTCGCTTGACCGGGGGATTATAAGATGCCCCTTTATTTTTGCATATGAATCATAGTCTGCTGCTGACTGGCTCACTTTTCATAGGGGATGACCAGTACCGGGCAGCGGGCGGCGTTAATGACATGTTCGGTAATTGTACCGGTAACGAAATCCATGATGTTATCCCGGCCGTCGGTGCAGATGATGATCAGATCGACGCCGAGGTTGTCCGCAACCTCCACGATGGTCTTTTCCGGAGTGCCCTTGTGCAGCAGGTAATTCACTTCGATATCTTCGGCATGCAGCTTACTGATGACAGCCTTCATCTCTTCTTTGGAATCGACTGCTATCTGCTTGTATTTTTCCTTGATTTTGTTGACGCTGACTCGCAGCATCTCCCGTTCTTTTTCATCCATAAACTCTTCGTGGATATTCAGCAGAGTGATTTTTGAGCCGAACTGGTGGGCAATCTGAGTGGCCTTTTTGACGGCGAGCTCGGCACGTTCTTTCAAGTCGGTCGGGCAAAGAATGTGTTTAAACATGCGATTCATCCTTTCTGCCAAGTCGGCGGTTGAAGCACCGGCGTTGCTGATCATGCTGTAGTTAATGGTTGTCAAAATCTACAGATTCAACCGGAACGGACTCCGGATGAAATCCTTTCAGCCATGATCCGAAACTATTTTGTGGATTCCGAAACACGCGAGCTTGCTTGATACAGGCGCCACCATGAAGGCTACGCCGTTTCTCCGGATAGATGTCTGATATCCGATTCTTACCTCGGTTGTCCCCGAAATGTCAATCTCGAAAAGCGCATACGCCGAATGCAAAGTTTGCGGAAAATAAAATAAGCGGTCGGATCTTTACAATTGACAGAGTGCGGACGTCCCCCTTTCACACTGCAAAACCTGTCAAGATAACCGCATATCAATCGCATTTCAGCTATGGTCGATTTTTAGTCGGTAATCTTGACACCGGCAAGCAGGGTTCATACCTATTCTTTTAAATAAAATCTGGTATCATAGACCCTCCAAAACCAACGAGGTTAAAATGGAAAATCTGAATGGAACAGAGCGGGTAATGGTGATTAGCCCTCATCCGGATGATGTGGATTTCGGGTGCAGCGGAACCATCGCCAGGTGGAGCCGTATGGGAGTGGACATCACGTATGTCATTTGCACGAGCGGGGACAAGGGAACAGACCTTCCGGAGGAGCCGGCGGCAATGGCCGAAATAAGGGAAAAGGAGCAATTAGCTGCGGCTCAAATCGTTGGGGTGTCAAAGGTTGTCTTTCTGCGTTTAAAGGACGGCGAACTCGAGAATAATCGAGAATTTAGGAAAATATTAGTTCGCGTGCTTCGACAGTACCGCCCCGATGTCGTTTTGAGCATGGATCCTGCGAACGTGAGTTTTGAAAACGTATATGTCAGCCACGCCGACCATCGGGCAGCAGCCCTGGCCGCATTTGATGCCATCTATCCGGCTGCGAGGAATCGGAATTTTTTTCCCGAGCTCCTGGAAGAGGGGCTGATGCCGCATGCGGTGAACCGGATCTATTTCTTCGGAACCGCCGATCCGAATACCTGGATCGATATCAGCGAAACCATAGAAACCAAGATCGAAGCCCTCCGGGCCCACAAAAGCCAAATGGAAGGATTCGAAGATTTGAGCGGCTGGGTCAAAGAGCGCTTCGGGCATTTCGGGAAAAAGAAGGGGTTTGCCTATGCCGAAACCTTCCGGCATCTGGTCACCACCTGAACGCCTTTCAACCGGCATCCGTAATTCTTCGTCCGTGAATTCTTGCTTTCACCAAAGGTGGATAAATTAAATCATTAATCCTTAGATTTCGACGGATTGCCGTTTTTTGCTTTCCGCCCTTCCTGTCCGCCAGTCTGTTTGGAGGATCAGCGCAATGCAAAAATTAATGCCTGAAAGCAGGACGACAGTTTAATATTTAAATCCAGCCATTGCTGCGAGACCAATTCACTGAGGCACGACTCGCGCCTCGAACCCGATTCATATTTTGATAAAAAGGAGTTCCGGTTATGAGAATATCATTCATCCGCATTGTGTCCCTGTTGATGGTTGCCCTGTTCCTGGCCGCATGCGGCGGTAGCGTGACACCCGAATCGCAATTGAGCGAGATCAGCGATCTATTGAGCAAAGAATATCCAAATTGGGGTGTTTTTTATATTCACCCAGATGCCAGTTGTCCTTTTCCGAAAATTGCACGATAACTTTATGCAGGTATTTGATATTATTTTCGCTTAGATCGATTTCATCATAGCTGTCATGTATCAACTGCATGGCTTTGGCATACCCCGCAACCTCCTGCTCATCCCGACTGCGAAAGGAGCGGACATCTAAACCCTCAAGAAGTGCTGCGCCTTCCCGATTGCTTAACTTTGACCCCTCGATCCGTGTGGAAGATCCGATAGATTCTATTGTTGCAAGAATCCGCATGGAAGACAGAATCTGCGGAGGAAAGCCTTCCAGGCCTTTCCATTAGCCTTTAAATCATCAATTTGGGCGATCAATTTGACGATGTGCGGTGTCATTATCGTAAGAGCCAATCGTAGACTTGAGCGTATGCCCTGCTTTTGGAGCGTTACTTCGGTATTTGGGGAAAAGATTCTATACTCGGCGGTGTATCGCTGATTCGCAGAATTGATCGGTTGGGTATTTCCTGCCATTTGTCTCGATCCAATGCTGCTGAATCGAGCACTTCCGAACAGATGATCATGCCTTTTGGCAAGCGATAAAAATACAGGGTATAGTAGGCTGCGAATTGATTGAAGTGTCTAATTACAAACAACTCACGGCCATTGCTCAGGATGCAGTTCAAAGCGGTATATTGCGTTTTCAGAGAAGATAGGGCCTCGGAGACTGTTTTTAACAGTTTTCGGTTTGCATGTCGGTTTGAAAAGAAAGGCAGTAAAAAATGAAATAAGTACTCGGAATCCGAACCGCGCGAAGTCAATTTGAAGGCGCGATTTCTTGGCAGTGTTTCGGGGTCATGTACCGTGCCGTTGTGGCAAAAAGCCCAGCCACCATGAAAGAAGGGGTGCACATTGTCGATCGTAATCGGAACGCCAGGGCTTGCTTTTCTGAGATGGCACAGGAAAACGGGCGGCTGCTGGTCCAGGGACGCTAAAGTCTCCTGAAAGGCAGGTGAAAGATCAGCTGCTTCTGCCCATCGTGCAATTTCATACATGGCTGTTTGGTCATCATCCGCCCCGGCCATTCCCCAGCCGTCCCTGTGACCGGGTTCGTCCACGACGGGCGGAATGATGCCCGATTCGGCCAATTTCTGAAATTCCAATACGATTTCCTTCCAGAACCGGACTTTGCCGTATATTGCCAGCAGTCTACACATTGAACTTGCTTGTCATGCTATGGATTTGACCCGTTTCTTTATCCGCCCTTCACCATTATGCCGCCGTCGACCACAATCTCCTGGCCTGTAATGTACGAAGATTCATCGGAAGCCAGGAATAGGGCACAATTGGCGATATCTTCCGGCTGTCCGATCCGGCCCAGAGGCACCCAGTCTGCAATTCCTTTTTTAGTTTCCTCATCCCACTCCTTCTGCATCGGCGTGTCGATCGCTCCGGGGTGGATGGTATTGGCCCTGATGCTGTTTTTAGCATAGACAATCGCTATGGAGCGGGTGAGTGATATCAGTGCACCTTTGCTGCAGGTATAGGCATCCTGGGCGGTGGAAAAACCCAGCAGGGCGGATACGGAAGCAATATTGATGATGGAGCCCCCGCCGGACTTGATCATTTCCGGTATACCGTATTTGCAGACCCAAACTGCTCCTTTAAGGTTGATGTCCATCACCCGGTCCCAGTTTTCCTCGTTCGTGCGGGTGACTTCAAAATCCCTGTCGCGCCAGAGCACACCGGCATTGTTATATAAAATATTCAATCTGCCAAAAGACTTGATGCCTTCTGCTACAGCTTCCTGGACCTGTTTTTCATCGGCGACGTCACAGGGGCAGAATATGGCCTCAGCGCCCTGATCCCGGACCAGAGCTACCGTTTTGCTGCCTGCTTCTTCATCGATATCCAGCGCGACGATTCGTGCACCTTCACGCGCAAAAATCTCACAGGCCGTTCGCCCTTGTCCCATCCCGGCACCCGTAATTAGCGCCACTTTATCTGCCAGTCTCATATTTACTTCTCCTTTGATGAAAAAAATTATGGTAAGTTGAGCGATTGCGCTACCCAGGCCAATCCTAGCGCACACAGCTTGCCCCGGGTCGGATGCCCATTTTCCTTATTCCAGTTCATCATTTTATAGTATTGCGTCACTGCCTCCTCGAACAGCACCGGATCCACTTTGTTACCTTCGGCCGGACCTTCCGGCAGCGGCTCGAAAACACGGCCGGGTAGTCGATCCTGCTGACGGTCCATACCCTCTCTGACATTGAATGCTTTCATCAGATTGACCCGCCGCTCGCCGGCCCGCATCAATTCCCAAAAGGTCACCTGCCAACCGGTGACAGCCGTGACGAACGCCGCGATATCGTGAAAGCCGAAGAGAGCGCCCGGGCCCCAGCAAAAATCACAGAGGGTCAGGGAATCCATTAGGCTATAGTAGAACTGGGACAGCATGGTCGCCTGCACCTTAATCCCATCCAGTGCCTCGATCTGACCGAACTCGGTCAGGCCGAGCCCCCGGCCTAACTCCGTGTCGGCCCCCGCCAGCCAGTCGTGTTCCGATGACATATGATCGGCGCCGAATGGATTCACGGCATACATCAGCGCCTGGCTCGGTTTGAGTCGCGGCATGTGGGCCGGAAAGGATTGATTCTTGCTTTGAATCGCATATTTAGCGCAGTCATCGCCCCACGCGGAGATGGCGGCCGGGTAGCCGCCGGCGAGAACATCGCCGATCCCCTCACGCCGGGCGATCATATTCAGCAGCTCGAGGGCCGCTTCGCCGTTTCCGAAGGTCAGTTTGAGCCCGTTGGTTTCTTTTTCTGAAATAATGCCGTTCTCGAAGCATTCCATGGCAAAAGCAATCATGCCACCGGCGGAAATGGTATCCATGGTGGTTTTGTTGCATATTTCGTTGAGTTTGCAGATTAAATCGAGATCTCCGATGCCCAGATTAGATCCCAGCATCGAGATGGTTTCATATTCGGGTCCGCCATACCGGGCCTCAATGACGTAGGGTTGTGCGGTCTCGACCACCCGTTTGCAGCGCACCACGCAGGACCAGCAGGTATCGGTTTTCTTGAGGATGGTCTCTGTCAACTTCTGGCCGGTGATGTTATCGGTGAGCTCAAACTCGCCCGACTGAAAGTTACGGGTCACAATCATGCCCAGCTTTTGGAAATGGGACATGCCCATGGCTGTGCCGAATTTGCGAAAATTCTGGTGCAGTTCCGAATTCCGGAAAGCCTCGCTGCCTTTTTTGGCCAGCGCCTTGACATCTTCCTCACTCTGAAAGGCGTAGGCGCGTTTACCCCTCACAGCAATGGCCTTCAGGTTCTTGGATCCCATCACCGCCCCCATTCCGGTGCGTCCGGCGAAATGGCTCAGCCCGCCCGTAATGCAGGCAAACTTGACCATGTTTTCTCCCGCCGGGCCGATCTGAGCGATTTCAATCTTCTCATCTTCCAACTCCCGGTGCAGGGCGTCCTCACACTCGCCGGTCACCATGCCCCATAAATGGGACGCATCCCGGATCTCAGCACGCCCCTGATCGAGCCAGAGATATACCGGGGCGGCTGCACGACCCTTGACCACCACCGCATCAAATCCGGCGTGCTTCAGTTTTGGGCCCCACCCGCCGCCGCATTGGGCGTCCCCGATGGCACCGGTCACCGGTGATTTGGCCGTGACAGTAAAGCGGCTCGCGCCTGAAATGGGCGCTCCGGTGAGCACACTCGGAGCAAATACCAGAACATTATCGGGCCCGAGGGGGTCTGTACCGGCGGCGATTTCCTTAAAGGCATAATAGGTTCCGATCAGACTGCCGCCCAGATAGGTTCGATAAAATCCGGCATCCGGTTCGACGATCTCGGTTTGACTGCTTCCAAGATCGGCGATGAGGATCTTGCCATTGTATCCATATGATTGATTTGCATTACCTGAACTCATTGGTCTGTCCTTTATCTTATCCGGGTTAGATCCATCCGCAAACAGGGTCCTCTATGCCCTGGCGATGATACCGCCGTCAGCGATATAGACGTTGGCGATCTCCCGCGGCGTTCCGGCCCGGCCGAGCGGAACCGCCTCCGGCAGGGCCGCGTACACCTTTTCGACTCCGCCAAGCCGTTCGGCGTGTGCGTAGTTGATCGGGGTATCGATGAAGCCAGGCGCGATGCAGTTGACGCGGATGTTGTTCTTGGCATAATCGATACCGATGCCCTTGGTGAACTGTGCGATGGCCCCCTTGGTGCCGCAGTAGATAGACAGGAAAGGTTCGGCAACGATGCTGTTGCCGGAACCGATGTTGACGATGGCCCCCTTTCCCTGACGCAGCATTTGGACAACAGCGTATTTGCAGCCATAGAAAGTGCCCTTGTAATTGACTGCTACGGTGCGGTCGAATATGGACTCGGCCTCCGCTTCATGAATTAGACATGGCAGGTTGACGCCGGCGTTGTTGACCATAATATCCAGACTGCCCCAGCGATCGACCGTACCTTCCACCAGCGCCTTTACCTCAGGCCCCCTGGACACGTCGGTTTCGACGAAGAATGCTTGCCCGCCGGTCTTCTCGATGGTTGCAACGGTTTCGCGGCCGCCTGCAACATTGATATCGGCAACCGCCACCCGGGCGCCCTCCTCGGCGAACAATTCCGCGATGCCGCGCCCGATTCCGGAACCGGCGCCGGTCACGATGGCGACTCTATCCTTAATTCTCATTGGTAAACCTCATTTAGTTATGACGGGCCTGACAGCCCGGCAGGGTTTAGACCATTTCAAGGTATTTTCTTTTCTCCCATTCGGTCACATGGTCACAGAATTGCTTATACTCGCAGTTTTTGAATTCCGCATAGTAGTTGACGAACGTCTCGCCGAAGTACCTGCGTGCAGTCTCACTTTCCAGGAAGCGCTTTACAGCGTCGCCCAGCGTGCGCGGCATTTGTTTAGCCTCCGTGGGTGAAACCTCGTAGGCATTTCCAGTGCGCATCGGTGGCGGCTGGATCTTGTTTTCAATGCCGTAGAGACCTCCGGCCAGCATTCCAGCCAGTGCGATATAGGGGTTGATGTCGGCACCCGGGGCCCTTTGTTCCAGGCGGCAGCCGGATTCGCTTTCGCATAAAACTCGGACGCCAACGGTCCGGTTGTCGATGCCCCAGGTCTCGTTAATGCCGGCAGCCGTCCCGGGAGCGATGCGTTTGTAGGAGTTGACATACGGCGCCCACATTAAGGAAAAATCAGTCAAAGTGGCGAGCAGCCCTCCGGCGTAATGGGCCATCAACTCGGATACGTGATGCTCCTGCGAGGCGTCCCAGAAGAGGTTGCGGCCGGTTTTGCGGTCCAAAATACTCTGGTGAACGTGACAGCCGCTACCGAAGTCGTTCGAATCGAATTTGGCCATGAAGGTGGCCGTCATTCCTTTGCGGGCGATGATTTCCTTGACGCCGCCTTTGTAGAAAAAGGCCCGGTCGGCCGCTGTGAGGATATCCGCATGGCGCAGCTGGATTTCGAACTGCCCGCCGGAGGCCTCCACCTGGTAGGTGTCAACTTCGATTCCACGCTGGTTCATGTACTCAACAATCTCTTCGATCAAATCCTGATGGATCGCCATGCGGTAAAGGCTGTAGTCATAGGCCCCGGGCGACAGGCGCCTGATGTCCCTGAACCCTTTGGCGGCAATATCGTTGATCGATTCCGGAAACAGGATAAACTCCAACTCGGTGGCGGCCAGGATGCGGTAGCCAAGATCAGAGGCCTGCTTTACCAGCTTTTTTAGGATAGAGCGGGGGGCGACCTCCAATAGCTCGCCGGTATTTTGATCGTAAACATCACCGATGACAGCCGCCGTTCTGTCGAGCCAGGGAACCACACCGAATGTGTCCAGATCCGGCCTGATTACATAGTCGCGATATCCGTCCTCCCAGCTCGGATACCAGGGAACTGGCCGGGTATTTTCATGCAAACCATCCAGCGTGTCCATGTTGTAGATACAGTCGCAGATGCCCAGGCCTTCTTCGCAAATGGTGCCCAGAAAATGACCGGGCTTGACGCCTCTGCCTCTAAAATTGCCGTTAGGATCGGGGGTGCCGACGAGTATTGTCTTCAGCCCCAGGTCTTCGATTAACTTCTTGATATCAGAGCGATCCATTAATGCGCCTCCTTTTAAAAAAATCCCAATTTGATCATTTAGGGTATCATTGCTGTGATCATCGCGTCTTCTATAATTAGCCTCCCAGATAGGCTTGCTGCACCTCGTGGCTGTCCATCAGATCCCTGGCCGGACCTTGCAGCACGACGCGGCCGGTTTCGAATACATAGGCAACATCAGCCAGCTCCAGCGCTTTTTTGGCATTTTGCTCCACCAGCAGCACGGTAACACCCTCATCTCTGATTTTTTGTATGACCCTGAAAATTTCATCAACCAGAATTGGAGCCAGACCCAGCGAAGGTTCATCCAGAAGCAGCAGCTTCGGTCCATTCATCAATGCGCGGCCGAAAGCCAGCATCTGCCTTTCGCCGCCGCTAAGCGTGCCTGCTTTTTGCGTCAACCGCTCCTTGAGCACATTAAACAGTGCATACACCCGATCATAATCAGAGCTTAGTTTGGCCTGGTCCCTGCGAAGATAGGCCCCGGTGCGTAAATTCTCTTCGACGGTCAACTTGGCGAAGATGCGCCCGCCTTCCGGAACCTGAGCAATACCGGCCTTGACAATTCTGGCTGGCTTCCAACCGTCAATACGTTTTCCCTTGAACCAGATCTCGCCTTCTATGGCGCGGTTGAGACCGGAAAGGGCTTTGAGCAGGGAGCTTTTACCGGCCCCGTTGGCGCCAATCAGAGAAACAATCATCCCATCTTCAACGGTTAAGGAAACCCCTTTGACGGCTTCGATGCCGCCGTGGCGAACAATTATGTTTTTAACGTCAAGTAGCATTTGCTCCGCTTCCCAAATAGGCCTCGATCACCTTTGGATTGGATTGGATTTCCTTCGGGCTGCCTTCGGCGATCTTATTGCCGAAATTGATGACAACGATCTGCTCGCAAAGCGCCATTACCGCTCGCATGTTGTGCTCCACAACAACCAGGGTTGTACCGAAGCGGTCGCGGATGCTGCGGATGGTTTTGATCATTTCCGTCGCTTCACTGGGGTTCATTCCCGTCAGCGGCTCATCCAGAAGAAGAATCTTGGGTTTGGCCGCGAGCCCGATGGCAACACCGAGCCGGCGTTGAATGCCGTGCGGCATGTTTTCCGCCAGTTCGTCTTCAATATGGCGCAGGCCCATTATATCCAATATTTCCAATGCTTCTCTATACAACGCCATTTCTTTTCTGCGATAACTGCCGAGATTGAGAAGTGATTCGAAAAAGCCGATCCTCGATTGCAGGTGAAATCCGACCAGAATATTCTCCAGAGCGGTGTAACCCTTGAAAAGCGTTACCAGCTGATAGGTTCGTACAATTCCAAGCTTGGCGATCTGGTGCGGCCGCATACCCTCCAAATCTTGGCCTTCAAATAATATACGGCCATCTGAAACGCCGAGTTCACCGGTTATCAGATTGAAAGCAGTGGTCTTACCGGCACCGTTGGGTCCAATCAGTGCGACGATTTCGCCGTGATCGACCTCGAGATCGAGTTTATTCACCGCGGCAAGACCGCCGAAAAACTTGGAAACACCTTTAAGCTCCAGCTGAGTCATGCCTCAAATCCTTTTTCCCGCGACTCGTTAACCGCCTCAGAGACTTGTTTATTAAAAACGGCAGACTGACCATCCCTCCGGGCAAAAAAAGCAGGATGAAGATAAGAAACCCAGAGTACAATAGCAGCTGCAGGTGGGCATAGCCGGCAAACACCTCGCCGGCCAGCATCAAAACCACCGTGCCGATGATCGGCCCGATAAAACTTTCCTGGCCCCCGACAACGGTGTAAATTGCCAGATAAATCGTCAGCAGAACGCTGAAATCGAGTGGTGATATGTAGTAGGTGTAATGCGCATAGAAGCTGCCGCCCATGGCCGCCAACCCTGAGCATACGGCAAATGCGAGCACCTTGTAGTTCATGATATTGATGCCGACAGCCCTTGCCAGCTGGTCGCCCTCACGAATCGCTCCAAAAACCAGCCCAAAGCGTGACCTTTCCATGCGGTGCAGAATATAAAGCGTTAACACCATGAGAAAAAGGGCTAAAAAATAGTAGTGAACCTTCTCATCGAAATCGATCACGCCGATACCCGGCAGCGTGATAGGATCCGGTCCGGGAATGGAGAATATGCCGAGCGGTCCGCCAAACGGCTCTTTGAAGCGAATGTAGATGAATCTGAAGGTTGCACCGGCCCCCCACGTAATAATGGCAAAATAAACACCTTTAAGCCTTAAGGCCGGATATCCGATCAAAACGGCAAAAAAGGCCGCCACTATCCCCGCCGCCGGCATCGCCAGCCAGAAGGAAACACCGGCCCGCATCACCAGCAGCACCGACGCATAGGCGCCGATGCCGATAAACGCATGCGCCCCGAAATGGAACTGTCCGGTACGCAGCACAAATCGATAGGTCGTTACATAGATGATGTGGTAAAAAACAGCAATCAGTACATGCAGCGAATAATTATTTCGAATAAACAGCGGAATGAAGCAAAGCACCAGCAGCGTTATAACAAAATAAAGCGGTGACCACTTCAGGGCGTTGAATTCTCGGGAAAACCTGGAAACCGTAGTTTTGCGCGCCTGCGTCTTTGTCATTCTCTTTCTTCTCCCATCAATCCTGTCGGTCGAAACATTAAGAAGACGACGACGAAAATAAAAATCAGTCCCCAGGTAATATCTGCGCCGATATAGGAGCCGCCGAAAGATTCTATGATACCAATGATGAAAGCCGCTATCAGGGCACCGGGAATGCTGCCCAGACCTCCGAGGCCGATGACCAGCAGTGAGATTAAGACCGCATGGGACCCCATGGTCGGCGTCAGAATGAATATCGGCGCCACCAGAAGACCGGCCAGAGCCGCCAGGCCGCAGCCGATAAAAAATCCCATGCTGCAAACGGCATCATTGCTGATTCCCTGCAGCTCAGCTGTTTCCGGGTCCTCGGCAAAGGCCCTCATGCCCAACCCCCAGCGGCTCTTCATGAGAAACAAATAAAGGCCCACTACCGCCAGCATACTGATCAGGACGACAACGGCGCGCTCCGAACTGATCACGGCACCTGCAATGCTGATTCGACCGGTGAACACCGAGGCTACCGGTTTGGGCCGCAGGCCGAATACAATGAACCCGGCGCTCTCCAGAAACCAATTCAATCCAATCGCCAGAAAGATAACGGCCACATGGTCCTTGCGAATCGGTCGGAAGAAACCTTTCTCGATCACCACCCCCAGCAGCCCATTGATGACAATACCGATAGGGATCGCCAGAAAATAGTTAATCCCCAACTTGGCGCACAGGTAGTAGGCCGTATAGGCGCCGAGCATGTACATGGCGCCGTGGGCAAAGAAAAGAATATCCATGATGCCGAACAGCAGTGTAAGGCCCAAGGCCAGCAGGGCATAGATAGCGCCGATTGAAATCGCATTGATGACAATCTGGATGAAGCTTTGAATATCCATAATCCGCCATAAAGCTCTCAGGTGAACATTACCGGACGTCTGCTATGAAAACATGATCTGCTGCAGGGTCTCATACTCTTAGACGGCAAGCATCCGGCACTGGGGGTATGCAGGCGGGGCCTGGCCGGCCCCGCCCGGGCCAGTTACTTGAGATAAGTAGCATACGCGCCGGTTATAACCTGAACGAGCTCGCCTTTTTGAACCTGGCAGACATTATAGGGATAAAGCGGCATACGATTGATACCGTAATAGCCTTTGCCCGCAAAATAAGCCGGTTCGCCAAAGACACTTTTCAACTGCATTTTCTCCAGGTGTTCGCTGACGATGGTGGTGTCGAGCGAATTCGCTTCTTCGAAGGCAGCCGCCAGCCAGAAGGGAAAATCCCACAGCAGGTAGGCCAGAGATCCGATCCAGTTTTCTTCACCGTAGAGTTTGATGTAGGTTTTTTCGACATGTTTCTGCGCATCGGTCAGCGTAGTTTCGTATGGCAAAAAGTAGAGCCCCTCACAGTTTTCCCAGCCGGCCACGTTCTTTAGATTGGCGACATCCGGCGTGATCAGATACATCGGTCCCTTGAATCCCATCTCACGCGCCTGTTTGACGAAGAGCGCCCGCGAAGCGGGATCGACGTTGCCGATGTCGATCAGGTCCGGCTTGGTTTTAAGCATGCGGGTAAGGATCGGGTAGAAATCGGTTGTGTCTGGAGGAAAGAATTCATCAAACACAATTTCAAGTTTGGTTTTGGATATCCCGAAGCGAGACGCTTCGGCGGTGGTGTGCCCGGTCCAATGATCCGGTTCGAGAATTGCGATTCGCTTGTGGTCCGTATTTTGTTCGAGCCAGGGATAGAAAATGACCGAGGCAATGCAGTCGACGCCATACATCCAGGTGTAGAAATTTTTGGGATTGATATAGTCTTTGCCCGGTGAGGCATAGGCAACCGTAAACACCTTGGCCTTCTCGCTGATTGGCTGAAAGGCTTTGATCATGCCTCCGTCAAAGGCGAGGATATATTTGACCCCGTCCCTGGATATCAGCCGGTTGGCGGCCGAAACCGCTTTGGAGGCATCAAACGCATGGTCATAGACCTGAAGCTTGAATTTGTATTTCTCACCGTTGATGGTAATCCCTTTCTTCTTCCACCACCAGCCGCCGTTGTTGATGTCGTCGACGGCCATCTGCCAGGTATTTTGCATACCAATGCCCCAGGGTGCCGCCGGACCTGATAAAGCCGTAATTCCGCCCAGGATTATTTCCTTTGGTTCATCAGCGGCGCCGGACGCCGAAGCAAACACAAAAAGCATCACCACAGCAATGACCGCCAAAGCACTGGTCGACTTAAAATTGCTTCTTTTCATGATCATCTCCTTTTCTAAATACTATTTGGCTAACAGTTAATGAAAAAAGAAAAATGAACCTCCCTAAAAACGCTGTGTTCAATCGGCGCTGCACCCGGGCGTGTTATCTGTCAAATTGCGAATAGTGCAGCCGGCTTGACTGGACTACCCGCTGGAATTCGCCCAGCGCCGCCTCTGTCTTCCCTTTATTGGTAGACGCAATCTGTTCGGCGATCGCATTGATAAAGCAAAAAGGCGCCGTCAATGAGATCAGCATGAATTCGTGGCCCGACATATCGATGGTAAAATTGATGTCCGAAAATTGAACGATTTGGGCGCGGGGCTGATTGGTAAAGGTTACCACACGGGTCCCCACATTTTTTTTATATACATACTCGATAGCCTCCAGCACTTCAGCCGAGTAGAGCAGCTGATCGAATGCGATCAACAGGTCATCCTTATCGATAAACAGAAGCTGCTGGATCATGGGGCGGCGCTCCCGGATAACCGGTGTGGCGTTCAAAGACAGCAGCCTCAGGCAAAAGCTCAGATATTCCGACAGAAAAGATGATATCCCCCAGCCCATGCAAAAGATATTTCGGGCGTCCAGGATATATTCGATCAGTTTGTCGAAATCTTGTTTGTAAATACCCGCCATCGTCTTTGTGATGTATTCGATGTCTTTGTTTGTGACGAGATCGATCAGGGGATGCTTGTCCTGACCTTCCAGAAGGGAGGCTTTTTGGGCAGGGTAGATGATCTGACGAATGTAGGCGACGAGATCCTCTCGCAGCTCCCTGAAGCCCTTGTAGCCCAGTTCGCGAGCAAATCGCACCAGGGTCGCATCGGAGACGCCAACTTTTTTGGATATTTCGGTTAGAGATGCGAAAGTAGCCAGATCGAGGTTATTTAAAATGAAATCGGATATTTTTCGATTGGTGTCGTTAAAATTACCGTAGCTGTCTCGAATCAGCTGAAATATGTTGGTTTTCTTTCGGGAAGGCATCGATTCGTTCCTGGGATTTGGTACCCGAACGGTCGGAAGGGTTGCATCAAACGGAATGCAAGGATTCTTTTCGCCGCTCACAATCTTAAATATGATTCAGCTACAATTTGTCATTTATTTTTCAGTGTAGTATTTACTACAAAAATGTAGCTTACATTTAATCCCTATCAGAATGTTTGTCAATATTTTTTTCAACCGATGCACCAATTCATTTAAAAAATTGCAGAATAGGTTCCATATGACTAAAATCATAATAAAAACTTAAACGTGCGGTGATATTAAGCCAGGTCGTTCGGCTGAAATTGTCAGGCGCTAATCGGTGATATCTGGGCGGGGACAGCATGGGAGCTTTGTGCCGGAGTCGGGAACGCCTCCCGACACTCTCTCAAAATCGGTAACTGCCAGATTCAGTCTGAACTATTTTATTAGAGAGAGAGATCCCCGAAAGTTAGCTATAAACTATAAAGGACAGGTGACACATAAAATCGAGAAGGCTTCTATGTTACTGCAATCATTAATCTGGCAATTAAATAAACCAACTGATATCCATCATCCCGTCATTCCCGCGAAGGCGGAAATCCAGTACTTGCAGCGCCTTATCCGGATTCCAGCTCTCCGCTTAGCTGCGGCGGAATGACAAGTTTAGTTGCCGGTTTAATAATGTTATAAATTATCAGACTTTTTGCCTGGCTAAGGGAAACGAGTTATTATTCACTATTCAAGCTTTGACTTTACCCCAACGTTGCAAAAGTCGGAGGGCTTCAGAGTCAAGGCGTCTGAGGGTGAAGTCGTAGTTCTTTACTTCGAACCCTCAGCAACGCAGAATCTGAAGCCCTCCGGCTTTCCCGCAGGGCAAACAACATGGCAAAATCGACCCCATCCTTCGAATTCACCAATGGAGGTATCCAAGAATTTGTCATTTTGCAATGATATGGGCAATAATTGCGGACCATTATCTAATCTTTGCCATGTTGTTTATGCAACTAAGGGGTTTATGCTTTTCAGATCGGCTCCTGCCATGTGGTTTGACATCCCTCAAAAGAACCCATTGACGAGAATCATTGATCAGCCTGTAAATAGTGTTTGGGAATTTCTGCGCCCGCCACATAATTGAGCTTTCCAATTTTACACATCTGGTAAACATTTATTCTAAAATCCGGACATGTGCTCACCAGACAGTAAGAATCTTTGGGGGTGAAATTGTATTCTGCAATCATCCATTCCATTAAATTTATGGCGGCTTTTTCCACCGCGATTTCCAAAGGACGATAAGCATAGATAGAAATGATAGCGTCAGGTTTTTCTATTCTCATCCAGGGAATAGTTTGTTTTTTCAATAAATCCAGCTTTAGACGTACGGTCGCCTTCGTTTCCGCAGCTGTTCCAGTAAACTCTGTATCTCCTTGGCTGGAATGTACATCGCCTAGGTAGAGCAAACCGCCTTGATGAAAAATTGGAAGATATATACGGTTTCCAGGAGCTACATCACGAATATCCAGATTGCCGCCCCATTCTCCTTGACCATCGAGACTGGTGGCGATTTCCCGATCAGGTGCAACTCCCAATGTTCCGATAAAGGGAGTTATAGGCCATGAGATATGCTTGTTAAATTGTAAAATGCCGTCGCGCAAAGTCCCACTCTGCCCGGGTTTATGCTTAAAGATCATGGTTGTATAATCGCCGGACAACTCCCGCCAGCGTGTTGACTCTCCGAGAGGTCCTCGGCCGGGACCAATTGCGGTCCATGAATAGTCGTCAACTAAAATATCCTCAACCATAACAACCAGGGTATCTCCGCGCTCTGCCCCTTCCAGCCAGATCGGCCCTGCAATTGGGTTTGACAAAGGCGGCAATCGATCATAGCCGGGACGCATATTAGGGTCCGCTTTGTCTGAGGTGGATTTGAAATACCCTGTACTCGCATCGTAGGTTTCAATTTCAAAACTTTCGCCAGGTTTAACCTTTATGAGGGGATCGTCTTTCCAATCAAAGACGTATTTTTTAGACTGCTCGCGGGATATTTTCTGCATACTGATTCCTTTCCTAATTCACATGTCAAAATAAAGTCTCTTAAAATAGAGAAACTGAACAGTTATCTGACCATAGGGCTTTATGCCCAATGGATCGGGAAATATAGCGGCAAATATAAAAAAGATACCAAAAAATTTAAATTTGACCTCGATCGATTTTCAATTTTTTAAAATAATTGTACCCGCAATTCCGAAAGTAGGGAAAAAGAGGACGAGAAATACTAAATATTTGGCTTTCATACCAAACCTTTTCTATTTTGGAAGAATAAGGTTTTTAAAAAACGGTGAGATTTCCAAAAGCACACCAGTTTGCATCATTATACCCGGGAGGTGAACTGTTTTTATAAATATTTCCGACCAACGGTTGCGACCATGGTGCCGATGATTCCTCCGACTAAAGCAGAAGCGATATAGGATACGATGATGAAGGTCTTGGCCATTTCAAGGTGGTTTGAGTTGATCAGTGAGGTCAGCGCGGGCAGCAGGGCCGTTCCGATTCCAACGGCGGCCCCATTAAGGGTGCCGTCGGAAATTCTGGCCGGACCCGAGTCGCTGTGATGTTTTAGCAGCCACATCTCGACGCTGTAGCGATTGAGATAGGCGCCGATCGGGCATCCCACTGCCAGGCACAATGCCAGCCGGACTAGATATACTCCGCGGAAAGGAACAAAGAGCAGCATACTCACAAACCAGCCGAAAGAGGGAAGGGCGCAGTGGAATACGCCGACCAACCCGGCCCGTTTAATGTATAAATCACAGAGTTTTTTCATAATAACTCGTTGATAAAAAATTATTCTGGGGCAAAATCAAATCTCCGCCAATCGTTTTAGTGAAAAAATTCCGTCCAGTCCGGCCACCGGCTTGGGAATCTTTTCATTTTTGGAAACAAACAGATCTTTGAATTTGCGATAGTGGCTGGAAACAAATTCCTTGCTGCCGATGATACCCGAATCCGTGAAATAGCGCGTACGATATAGGAAACGATCGCTGCGGCTGAGTTCAAAACCCTTTTTGCGTTCCTTATCTCTAACCTTTTCCTCGATGACCTTGATTTTACCTTTCTTGGGCTGGCTTAAAGATCCTGCTTCATAGACATATCGCCGATACCTTCTGATGCGCTCTTTTTTGCTTTTGAGACACTTGTCCGCCGGAGGAGGATTGAATTCCTTTAAGCCTGTCCGGTGCAATTCACGAAGTGACAGCGAAGCGCATTTCACTGGGCCTGTCCGGTGCAATTCACGAAGTGACAGCGAAGTGCATTTCACTGGGCCGAAGTCGGTGGACAGAAAGCCGTCCAGGGCAGTTCTGGACATAACATGATAAACGGTGCTCTCATCAGTTATTATCATTAGCTGGGTTTTTGGCATGGTTGGATCCTTTGTGCATATATTGTTGCCTTACATTGTATAGGAGTTCATTTGTGTCAAGCATAAAGTGCCTGTCCCTTTTTGTCTTTCGAGCCTTGCCATCTGCTCATTGATCATTGTCGAACAACAGCAAAGTTATAACTCTTTGGGCGTCCCTAAGATCACAGTGTATGGTGGACGCGGAAATGGTCGACTACTCAGGCCGTGCCAATTCTTCAACCGTGATATTTACCCAACGAATAAGACGCTCTCGCAATTGTTCATCTATATTCAAAGTGCCTATTCGTTCGGTAAGGATTTTAGCATCAATCATTTTCTCGATCAGAAGCAAGCGAACAAATTCTTTGTCTTTTTGCCTGTAGGCGGTAAGCTTGCTGACGGCAAGATCGTGCACCTCGATACATAAACCCGTCATGCTACGCGTCGCTATGGGGTCGCTGATGGGTATCGTTCTTTGTTCCCAGCCATCCGGCAGCATGGCTGATTCAATCGATATCCCATGGACATAGAAGCCGTGGGTTTGATGAAACATCGACAATTCACCCAACGCGCCGTCTATAGCATCAACTCTTTCAGGCCGATTCTTCGGCTGGACATCGACTTCAATTGATGCTCGAAGGCTTTCCGGTGCATCCGGGAATTCCCCCAGCAGCGCCTGAGAGCCGAATATCCATATCTCGGTGTCGTTTGAGACCTCACAGGCTGCGCGGATCGCGTGTTCAAGTTGATCGCGGGTCATTCTTGTTCTCCAAGCCGTCGGTCATCTGTGCCCGCTCGTCGGCGTTTAAGATTGCAAAAAGGGGATTGCTCTGGCGCAGGCGGTTGGCGCGTTCACTGGAAGAAGTGAAAAAGCGCACCAGCCGCTGAATGGAATATGTATCGAGAATATCGCGCCATTCCATTATATCTCCGGTCGCCGCTCCCTGGTCTTCCTTGAGCAAACGATCGATATGATCTTTGGCGCGTCGCACCAGGGAAGCATCCTTTTCAAGGACATAGGCTAATTTTTGAGATAGCATTTTCAATTCGCGATCTTTTTCCCGGTGCGTCAGGGTTTTTCTTGTTTGCCGCTGCACTGGGCCATTCGATGTTTGCGGCACCACGCCGTATAAAACGGAGACGCCGCTGAGCTCGAGATCCGAAATGTCCGCCTTTGTATAGCCTTCAAGTTCAATGGTCAAATCGAAGTCCTTTTCAACCCGATGGAGACCGGCCCGAAGTTGGCGAACGCATTTGGTCAGATGAAGGGGTTCATGGAACAATCCCACTAATAAAGGCTCATCGATTTCCCTTGGAGCCGCTTGAATCCATGCTGCTTGTGGAGGCGGTGCCAGGTTATTGATTTCCCTTTTGATCGCGGCAAGCAACTGTTCGTACCGGTTCTTTTCCGTCTGAAACAGCTCTACTGCGACTTGCATGAGCCGCTCCTTTCGCCGGATTTCATACTGATGCTTACGACCGCCTCCCACGCGGGAAACAAATCCCGACCGCAAGAGTTTTTCCAAGGCTTTTTGAGCACCGGGTACCGTCAGCCCCGCGCGTTTGGCAACATCCACAGCTGTGAGAGGTCCTTCGACCTCATTGGCCATGACCCTGAGCAGTCTTACATTAGCTCGGGTGCCAAGAAGGTCATTAAGCGGGTATCGTAAAGGGTCCTGTTCGGAAGCAATCGGGCGCATTGGTATACCTCCATCGATTCGATCTTACTTAATCATGACAATATAACTATAGTTTTAATTTGTCAACTATTGTTTAATATTTCAAACTATAGTTTTAGATTCACCTGGCCTGTGCAATTGGCTTCCGAAACCGATGGTCCAGTATTCCTGGGAAATAAGGAAAGCAAACAATAGATTGAAAATATTACGACGCTTCAGGCTGCCTGATGAAAACCTAGCTTGGGTAAGCTAACTCAGTCAACAACGCAAGATTCACCGAAGTAAGCACGTCTCCATAATCTCATAGCATTCAACTATACAGATAGAACGGACGTCCCCCTTATCCCCTCGTTCTTTTTGGAGGGACTGAACTGAAAAATCTTGATTAGGGATGATAGGCTGGCCACATCAGGTGGTAAGCCGGATATCTATCCATTCCTTTATCATCGCATTGTATGGACTTTCAAATGAATGCCCTCACGTTCCTGAAGGTGGGCTATGATATCAAAAAGATTGCGGGCCTGCGGGTTTCCCTTCGGACCGAACATTCGCATCAGGCTTTTGGGCGATCTGTCAGTGGCTGCGCCAAGGGTATCAAAACCGATGGTGGCGTTGATATAATCACGTAAAACAGCTTTGCCGGTATCAACGTCTCCGGCTAAAAGACATTCAATGCCTTCCATTATTCAATCAGTGCCACATACGAAATATTGGTTAATTTTTGGGATTTATGGCTATCTTACCAGAGACCTTTGACACATCCGGGCAATAATGTTGAACGGCTGTAATGGTTAAAGTTTCAGAGCGTTATAGCCGATAGACTATTTACCGGTTCATCGGATTTTATTTCTTATTAACTGTGACGATCCGTGAAATTCCGTGGTGAAAGAATAAAGGAGTGCTTATGGCTCGTGGCGATCAACTGGCAAGGCAATGGATGATTTTTCAGAGGTTGCTGACATCCAAATACGGCAAAACCGTCAACGACCTGGCGGCCGACCTGGACTGCCACCCCCGGACCGTCTACCGTGATCTGGACGCGTTGCAGGCGGCCGGTTTTCCGATTTACAACGAAAGGGTCAACGGCACCGGTTTCTGGGCGCTGCTGGAGTCCGCCAGAAAGCCGGTTCCCGTCCCATTCAGCCTGTCGGAGCTCATGGCGCTTTATTTCAGCCGGGATGCCATCAAAGCTCTGAAGGAAACCGTTTTTTACGACTCTCTCGAATCCCTCCTCAAAAAGATCAAAACCACCCTACCGGCCGATGCGGAAAAATACCTCCAGCAGGTTGAGAAATGCCTGAAGGTCGGCAGTGGACCCCATAAAAAGTACGGTAAATTCAGCAAGGTCATCGATATCCTCAACAAATCGATCATCGAAAAGAAAGCGGTGGAAATAGTCTATTATACAATGAGTCGCAAAAAGGTTACCCGGCGGCAAGTGGAACCTTACAAACTGTGGTTTTATGGAGGTGGGTTCTATCTGATCGGTCACTGCTGCAGGAAAAAAGAAGTTCGCATTTTTGCCGTGGAGCGAATCAAGTCGCTCAATCAGACCGAAAAACCTTTCAAAGTTCCTGCGGATTTCAACTTCGAGGATTTCATGCGCCACAGTTTCGGCGTGTTTCGAGGTGAGCCGGAAAGGGTCAGCATATTCTTCGACGCCGATGTGGCCGACTACGTCAAAGAAAAAATCTGGCATGATTCCCAGCAAATTCAGGACCAGGATAACGGTTCCATCATTTTCAGGGCCGATGTCGCCGTCACCAGAGAGCTAATTCGCTGGATCATGCGCTGGGGAGCGGCCGCGGTGGTTCTGGAGCCCGAAGAGCTAAGGGACGAAATCCAGGCCGAAGCAGCGGAAATGCTGGCGGGCTATGCTAACGGAGTCGGCCAGATGAAAAATGCCTTAACCGCTTGAACTGAATCGGAACGCGGCCATTGGACGCAAAATGCATTTTTGAGATGGATTTTAATTGATGCATACCCTGCGTACTTCGGCCATATCCGTCTCCCCCCGAAATATTTTAAGGATGCCGTCCTGTTTCAAGGTGGACATACCGTCTTTGATGGCCTGCCCGAACAGCGCTTCGGTGCCGGCCTGGTTTTTTATCATCAACTTGATTTCCGATGTGCCTTCCATTAATTCGTGGATACCCATCCGTCCCCGATAGCCCGTGTTGGAACATTCATCACATCGGCCGGCCCGGAAGAGGGTCATGCCCGGATCATATTCCAGGCCGGTTCGAGCGAAATAATCTTTGCCATAGTCGTTTTGAATCATCTCAAATTCATCCTGTGGCAGCAGATATTCTTCCCGACAATTGTGACACAGCCTGCGGGTGAGCCGCTGGGCCAAAACCCCGAGAAAAGCATCGGAGAAATTGAGCGGATTGAGTCCCATGTCCAGCAACCGGGTAATGGTTTCCGGCGCACTGTTAGTGTGCAGGGTGGAAAATACCAGATGCCCGGTCAACGAAGCCTCGATCCCGGTTGAGGCCGTCTCTTTATCCCGCATTTCACCGATCATGATGACATCCGGATCGCCCCGTAAAAAGGCCCGCATGAGTCTGGCGAAATCCAGGTCGATCTTTCGTTTCACCTCAGTCTGCCGCAGACCCGGCTGAGTGATTTCAATGGGATCCTCGGCGGTCCAGATCTTTTTTTCGGGGGTATTGATGTGGCCGAGCAGGGCATGCAGCGAAGTGGTCTTGCCCGAACCCGTCGGCCCGACGGCCAGGACTAAACCGTAGGGTTTGACAATGATGCGTTTCATTACATCCAGGTTGCGGTCTGTCAGCCCCATCTCGTCTATTTTCATAGCACCGGCCGAAGCCAGGATCCTCAATACGATATCTTCGTATCCGCCGGCCACCGGAAAAGTGGCGACCCGCAGCTCAAACGGGGGAACCCCTTTGCGTTTGAATTTAATTTTACCGTCCTGGGGCAGGCGCTTTTCGGCGATATCCAGGTGGGCCATAATCTTGATCCGGGAGACGATGCCGCGAACCATGGAATTCGGCACTTTCATGTATTCCTGGCAGAGGCCGTCCAGCCGGAAACGGATGGTGGTGGTTCTCGAAACCGGAGAAGGTTCGATGTGAATGTCGGAGGCATTTTTGCGATAGGCGGCAATGATAAACTGATCGACCAATTTGACCACCTGGCCGGAGGCCTCATCGTCCTCATCAACTTCTTCTTCCTCTACCTCCTCAAAAGTGACATTCGGAAAATAAAAGTTATCAAGGGGCTCTTCGGCAGTATCCGTTGAGGCGTTGTGGTCTTGGTCAAAAAACCGTTTGATGAACTCCTGGATGTCTTCACGGATGGCAACGGAGAAGTTGATACTGCCGGTTCCCATCAGGGCTTTGATGTTATCGGTCTTGCTGAGATCCCGGGGGTCGTCGACTATGATTTCCACCTGCTTCTTTTCCCAGCTGAGTGGAACCCAGTACTCATTGAGCAAAAAGGTTTTCTTCAATCTGGCCAGCAGTTCCACGGGCACCGGAATTTTCGGATCGTACTCTTTAAAAGGGCAATTATAAAACAGAGAAAATGATTTGCCGATGGACTGCTTGCTTATTTTGAATAGGTCAATCAGGACAGTTTCAACACTTTTATTCATTTTTTTTGACAGAGAAAAGGCCTTCTGCAACTGGTCGGCCGTGACAAGCTTTTCTTCGAGCAGGTATTCGAATTTCGAGCCGCGGGAAAAAGTGGCGGAAATGGAAGCCAGGGCTTTTTGAATTTCGATATTTCCGGCGTCCAACCGTGAGGCCGCCTTATAAATCTCAAAGGCGGCTTCGCGATGATCCCTTTGTTCAATTTCCCGGCCGAATAGAAAGCTAATTCCAGCTTTTTTCTGGTTATCCAGCTTCACTTCTTCAAGCAGCCGGTTGAATTCTACAGCTGTTTGTTTAGGTGGGTGCAATTTCAACAGATTTTCGGCAAGGTCGGAAACGACAATTTCAACAGGAAAATTTTTGGCCAACAACCTGAAAAGTTCGGCTACCGCCTGTTGATACAGCCCCATTTCCTGGAATGCCGATGCCTTGTCATAAATCGCCGAGGGGTCGTTCGGCGCGGGCAGCTGGTCAATCAAAATCTCGATGTCCCCGTCGGAAAGGTTGCCGGAATTGGCTACTTCTCGATTTTCAATTTCCTTTTGCAGCAAAGTGACCTGCCTCTGGTACTGGTTCCTTTGCACTGAATCCTGCGGTGGTAATTCAGCCAAAACCATTTCATAAATTTTAATGGCGTCCCGGTGCAGCCCCATGGTACGGCAGACTTCAGCCTCATTGACCTTAGATTTAATTGAGATGTCATTGTTGATATCCATAATTTTACCTT
>Ga0210064_1000057_pt1 | contig 50857 bp, 47 predicted proteins | sample Muzzi_CordC_D2_FD_185531 | JGI IMG/M metagenome (GOLD analysis project Ga0210064, IMG submission 185531) | Wetland microbial communities from San Francisco Bay, California, USA, that impact long-term carbon sequestration - Muzzi_CordC_D2 (SPAdes) | ecosystem: Environmental > Aquatic > Marine >... | reverse complement strand
CCGCCTCACCTCCAGGGAACCCTGTACCGAGATGGCGCGCGCCAGCTCCGGTTCGCACGGCGGCTGCGCGGCCGGGAGATGCGACGGTATGCTCACGATACAAACCGTAATCAAATACAGGAGGAAGGGGCTTGTTGCCATGCGGAGGCGGGAGGTACCTAGCCGTTTCATGATTCTGTTTCAGCCCTTAATGGCATGTTGATCATACGATGCAGACTGCTTTGTGTACCCTCCCTGTGTACAAGCACGAATTCAGTAACCTGATAATTGTACGTAGTATTCCAGGATTTTTATGTACGTATATCTACGTACAAGTCGCTGGCCGGCGGGTATCTCAACAAAAGAAGGATACCTACTTCAGATCGAGTCGCACGGCCCCGTCCCAGTCACTGTCAGGTGGGTTCTGTCGATAGTATCTGCACTGGTCCAGGTACCAGGATGACAGCCCGTCACCCCGCGGTGAATTGACCAGTCGGGTGAAAATTTCAATGGCCGTGGACCAGTCTGCCTGCCGGAATGCCGCAAGACCCTCGGCAAACAGAAGGTGGTGCTGTGGTGGCTCTGCAGATCGCTGTGGCCCGATCAGTTCGTGAAGGATCAGTGAACGGGTTTTACCGGACAGGAGAAAGGTCCCGACCTCGCGTGTCAGGAAGCCCGGGACACCTTCCAGGACCTCCCGGGAGAGGAGTACCCGTGTTCCGAGCAGCTTGTTCAGTTCCTGAATGCGGGTGGTGGTGTTGACGATGTCCCCCACGGCCCGGTATTCGTAGTGGTCAATGGCACCGATGCTGCCCAGCAGTATCCTCCCGGTATGCAGACCGATGCGGGTGGGCAGGTGATGCGGCACCTCTCCGGGTCCCGGTTGCCCGACCGTTTGGTCGATCTCGAACGCCGCTTCGATGGCGTGGCGGCGGACCCCCGGCTCAGAGGCGGGGGATGCCCAGATGGCCAGCATGGAGTCCCCGACGACGTCGGAAATGATGCCGCCGTGCGCCCTGACAGGTTGAAACAGGGTTTCGTAATAGGCGTTCATCAACCCGGCCAGCGCCTCCGGTGCCATGCCTTCCGACAGGGTAGTGTACTGTTCGGCATCCGTGGCCAGACAGATCCCGTACAGTAACTGGCCTTCCGCCTTGCCACCCGCCAGATCACCGGCCAGTTGATCGACCACCGGGGGTGGCAGGTAATAGCCAAAGGCCGTGCGAATGTTCTCACGTTCACGATGCACTTCCAGGTAATGCCACAGGACCGCGCTGAACAGGGCCAGCGGGACTTGCAGGAACAGGGGTATGACCAGGGGCAGCCAGGTCTGTGTTTCCCGAAACAGCAGATGGCTGACGAACAGATAGAGGCCGGCCAGGCCAATGCTGCCGATGACCGCAGGAACAACCGGCAGCAGGCGGCAGCTGACGCCGACGAGGATGCCCCAGCACAACAGGAGAAGGTAATGCACGGGCAGGGACACCGGGGTGACCGGTGCGTCCTCCAGCAGGTTGGCGAACGCGGTGGCCGCAATTTCCACGCCGCTCAGGCTCAAGCCGTTGCTTTGGGAAAACACCGTGTAGAATTCATCCAGTTGCTCGGGCTGCAGGCGTTCCGAGTAACCCACGAAAACCGCCTTGCCCTTGAGGTCCACGGGCTGCTGTCCGGGTGCCAGGGGCCTGTCGGGTTGCAGCACCTGGATATAGGGTACGGTGGTCACCGTCTGTGGCGGGCCGTAGTAGTTGAGGTAACGGCTGTCGGACCCGCTGTACATCCGGATGAGAGCCCGCAGCAGGCGGCGCTGTGCCGCGCTCAGGTTTTCCCCCGGTTTGCCGGACAGTGCCTCGATGAGTTGTTCCGCGAGTGCCGGGTTTTTCCTGAAGGTGGTCCGCAGCGTTTGGATGACTTCCGGTGCCACCCGTTTTGCGAACAGTTCGTTCCCGGTTTGTACCCGGGGTGGCGTATATCCCGGGATTTCCCGGGTCATCAGTTCCAGCAGGTCGGGATATACGCTTGCGGTATACAATTGCAGGGCCACAACGGGCAGGGTGGGCAGATCGCCGGTACCCGGGGTATAGGCCCAGAACTGGCTGACCCTGACCGGGAAGACGGGTAACGGAAACGGAGCCAGTGCCAGCGCCGAGTCCGCAATGGGATCGGCCGGGCGCACCAGACGCTGGGTAAGCATTTCACTGGCGGGATTGCCGGCATGATCGAACAGGCGGGTAATCTCCTTGCGGGTGTATTCGAAGAGTAGCGCACGACCAGCCACTTCCAGCGCGTCTGCCAGGGCAGCATCATCCGGCGGGTTGCGCGGTTCCTTGAAGAAGATATCCAGAACGATGACCGCGGCACCTGCCTCGACGAGTTGCTGGATCAGTCTGGCATGATAGCTGCGCGGCCACGCAGCAGGCTCAGCCGGCAAACCCAGGTTATCCGAGGAGAATTGATCGATGCTGACAATGACCACATCGGATGGGGGAGGACGGGTACCGCGCAAGGCGAACAACCAGTCCAGACCGGCGTTTTCCTCCAGTTCCAGAACCCCGGGGACAGCGCTGATGATGACGCCGAACAGGCCGGTCAGCAAACCCAGGAGCAGCGCTTTTTGCGGTCTGTTCATCGGGAGGGATTATGAAAGCCAGGCTCGGGTCATGTCGGTTACTCAAATCATATAATAACCTGTCGATGTCGTTTTGCCGTAACCGCAGGATTGTCGCAGCCTGCGAAGGGGTGGTTTTCAGGGACGGGTTACCTCCATGAGAGGGGGCATAATGTCGAGCGTCGGGATGACAGGTTCAGTTGTGGAGCAGAGCCGTTAGTCAGCAACAGGTGTTGCCGGTTGCTTGCATTGTCCCGACCATTGCGCCGGGGAGGGTGCCGGTGGGCATATCCCGCAAGAGGTTCGCTGTGGGTCGCGCCATCCCTGCAGCACGCGGGCGGCAATGGCTATGCCTGGCTGGCTTTGACGTTACCAGGGAGTGGAATATCGTCCGCCCTGTGGATCCGGGCCGGGCGGGATGGCGGAGAGGATAGCGACTGCGGTAATTTGGCAGACTTGCAAACCGTGCACAGATCGACCATGCAAACCAGGTCTGGCAGGGAGTCCGCAGCCATCTTTTTCATCATTCTTGAGCGGTGTGCCTCGACGGTACGGGTACTGACTCCGAGGTGTTTTGCAAGATCCCTGTTGGACACACCGCCCACTACGTACTCCATCACTTCCCTTTCCCGCTGCGTGAGTTTCCGGCAGCGACTTTCGACCACATCCCTGTGAACGCGCAGTTTCAATACGCTTTCCAGCCGCTGGAAGGCCTCCTTCACGCTTGTCAGGAGTTGCTGGCAGTTGAACGGTTTTTCCAGGAAGTCTATCGCCCCCCTTTTTAACGCCGTGACGGATGTTTTGATATCCCCCTGTCCGGAAATGAAGATAACCGGCCAGTTAATACCCCGGTCAGCCAGTTCCTCCTGCAGTTCCAGACCCGAGATTCCTCCGAGGCAGTAATCCACCACAATCACGCCGTATCTGCTGGTATCGATCGTGTCCAGCAGGATTTCTGCGGAGGGAATTTCCGCGGTACGGTAGCCCTCGTTGTCGAGAAGCACCGCCAGTGAATGACACACTTCGGGGTCGTCATCAACCAGATAGACTGTTTTCGGGCCCATGGACTCATTCATCCCCGCGTTATTATCAGCTCGCTACGGTGCTTTAGAACTGCTGGCACCATAAGGTTGTAATCCAAAACAATCAGGGATGGCCATCCATGGCGGGCCATCCATGAGCCGATCCTCCCTGATAGCGATAGGATATCTATATAAGGTTTTACAGGGTATTAACTACGCACGGATTCAGTGTGAAATATTCACACCTGTGCCGCCAGCCAGGTACAGTTCAACCGGGTTTTGCCTCACGTGGAGCGGGGCATTATGGCAGTCACAGGCCAGTGACGCTGGTGGCGGGGGAATTCCCGGCCGCGGCGTTGTCGGTCGCAGCCCCTGAAGTCGTGCTGGAATCCTGCCGGTTGTGACCGGCGGCGGTTTCCTGGGGTGCGACCCGCCGGGTCGCGCGCTCGATCTGTGTGGCTTCCGAGAGCTGTTTTTTCGTCGTGATGCCCAGCTCGGTGAACTTGCGGGCAGCTGGAAGAATACGGGAATCGAATGATCCAACGACCTTGTTGAAGGAGTCCACGCTGCTGTCCAGGCTCCTGCCCAGTTTGCCGAGATGCTCGGCGAAGGTGGACAGGCGCAGGTACATCTCGGTACCGATTTCACGAATGATTTCCGCATTACCGGTCAGTGCCTCCTGTCGCCAGCCGTAGGCGACCGCACGTAACAGGGCCACAAAGCTGGTGGGTGTGGCGAGTATGACGTGTTCGGCGAGCGCCTCTTCAATCAGTTTGTGATCGCCATCCAGTGCCGCTCCCAGGAACTGGTCACCGGGGATGAACAGTACGACAAAGTCGGGACTGTTTGCGAACTGGTCCCAGTAGGCCTTGCCGGCCAGTTCCCGGATGCGTGCGCGCAGGTTGCGGGTATGACGTTCGAGATGCCGGTTGCGCGCAGCGTCGTCTGGCGCATCCACCGCCGCCAGGTAGGCGTCCAGCGGGGTCTTGCAGTCGACCACGATTTCGCGCTTGCCGGGCATGCGGATAATCATGTCTGGGCGCAATTTTCCGTGGTCTGACGCCACTGATTCCTGCTGGTAAAAGTCGCAGTATTCCACCATGCCGGCCAGCTCGGCGAGACGCTGCAGGGTTATTTCGCCCCACTGGCCGCGTACCTCCGGGCGCCGCAGGGCCTGTACCAGGTTGCGGGTCTCGGTTTGCAGCAAGCGGTGCGATGCAGTAATGGTCTCCAGGTGCCTGGTCAATGCACCGTGGGCTTCCCGGCGCTCGTTCTCCATGCGCCGGAGTTCCGCTTCCGTTTTGCTGAGCGATTCCCGGATGGGTTTGACCAGTGCCTCGATGGCCTGTTCCCGCTGTCCCAGATCGCTTTCCGCGTGTACCTGGAACTGTTTCATATTGGCCTCCGCGAGGTGCAGAAACTGGTTGCTGTTGTCTTTCAGAACATCACCGGCAATCGCATAAAAGGTATCCTTGAGGTTATCCGTCGCCTGCTCGAACAGGGCCTCCTTGTAGGTGGAGGTCTTGCGTTCATGGCTGAGGGCCGCCAGCACACGGGCATACTTGCTGCGCAGCCGGTTCAGTTTGCGGCTTTCGATCAGGTAGGCGGCGAGCGCGCCGGTCTCGAGGGAGATGACAACCAGCAGAACAAGCAGGGTGACATGGTTAACTGTCATGAGCCGGCATCATACCATTGATATACCGGGTTGTTTATGGATCGTGGTCTGGCGGACTGATGCCGGAGTATATCAGTGCATCTGATTGGCGCGGGCCAGCCAGCCGAGCAGGTCCTGTGGGCGCTCCAGCAGGTGGTCGGCCTGCCATTCATGCGGCCGGTCCTCGTCCCGGAAGTAGCCAAACAGGGCCACCAGTGTGTGCATGCAGGCATTCTTGCCGGCCTCGATGTCGCGCCGGGCATCCCCGACATAGACACACTGTTGCGGCGCGCTGCCGGTTTGCTTGCAGGCATGGAGTATGGGAGCGGGATGTGGCTTGCGTTGCGGCAGGGTGTCGCCGCTGACGACACAGGCAGCGCGTTCCAGCAATCCCAGATTTTTCAGCAGGGGCTCGGTAAGCCAGGCGGGCTTGTTGGTAACGACCCCCCAGCTCAGGCCGTCCTGCTCCAGTTGCGCGAGTGATTCCGCCATGCCGGGAAACAGCCGGGTCTGGTCCGAGATATGGTTGCGGTAAACCGTCAGCAGTCGCTGGCGCAGTGGTTCAAAATCCGGGTGGAATTCATTCAGTCCGAAGCCCAGCCGGATGAGCGCAACCCCGCCGTGTGATACCGCACCCCGGATCGTTTCGAATGCCAGTGGTTCCCGGTGATTTTCCTTCAGGACGGTATTGAGTGCTGTGGCAAGGTCCGGCGCCGTGTCCAGCAAGGTGCCATCGAGATCAAACAGGACTGTGCGTATCAAGACCGCTTGATACCGCTGGATCAGGCCTTCCGGAAGCAGGCCAGATAGTTGACCGACACGTCGTTGCCCAGCCGGTATTCGCGCGTGAACGGGTGGTAACTCATGCCCGTCAGATCAGTCAGCCGCAGGCCGCTCTCGCGTGCCCAGGCTTCCATTTCCGACGGTCGGATAAACCTGGCGTATTCGTGCGTTCCCCTGGGTAGCATGTTCAGCAAATATTCTGCGCCAATTACCGCGAACAGATAGGCCTTGGGGTTGCGGCTGATGGTAGACAGGACCACCCGCCCGTCCTCCCTGATCAGGGCGGCGCAAGCGGCGATGACCGCTGCCGGGTGCGGAACATGTTCCAGCATTTCCAGACAGGTAACGACATCAAAACTGCCGGGTTCCTCCGTGGCAAGCTGTTCCGCGGTTTTCCGCTGGTAATCGATATCGAGGTCCGATTCGTATTGGTGCAACCGGGCCACATTCAGCGGCGCCTTTCCCATATCAATGCCCGTCACCTGCGCGCCACGGTGTGCCATACCCTCTGTCAGCAGTCCGCCACCACAGCCGACATCCAGCACCCGCTTGCCCTGCAGTGGCGCCAGCCTGTCGATATAGTCAAGTCGCAGCGGGTTGATATCATGCAGCGGCTTGAACTCGCTGTGGGGGTCCCACCAGCGGGCGGCAAGTTGTTCGAACTTGATGATCTCGTCCTGGTCAACGTTGGCTGTGGTTTCCGTCATGGTTGGCGACGATGCGCTGTCTTTTCAGGGTGTTTCACTTTTATCATTACCTCATACGTTACGATGAGCCACCGCCGCCCGGTGAGATATCCGGGCTAGTGATGGGTGCTTGCGATCCGTGCCTGCCAGCCCGCCGTCCGTTCCAGGATCTCGTTGCCATCCAGCATGGTCAGCCGGCGCTCCTTGAGCAGATGCTGGCCGGCCACCCAGACATCGGTGACCTGTTCCCGTCCACAAGCATATACCAGATGGGAAGCCGGATCATAAAGCGGCCGGCTTTCCAGGGTGTCCAGGCGCACTGCCGCCAGATCCGCCCATTTGCCGCTCAGTAGCGAGCCGGTTTCCTCCCCGAGCCCGAGGGCCCGGGCCCCGTTCAGCGTGGCCATCCTGAGTGCGGTGTGTGCCGGCAGGGCGCTGGCATCCCGGCTGACGGCCTTGCCCAGCAGGGCGGCGGAACGCATTTCACCGAGCATATCGAGATCGTTGTTACTGGCGGCGCCATCCGTGCCGAGGGCGACATTGATGCCGGCATCAAGTAGTTCGGTTACCGGACAGAATCCACTGGCCAGTTTCATGGCTGATTCGGGGCAATGCACCACATGGGCACCGCTGGCGGCGAATTCCCGGATTTCCTGCCTGTGTAACTGGGTCATGTGTACGGCGATCAGGGCGGGGGACACCAGCCCGAGTTCTCCGAGACGCTGCAGCGGGCGTTTTCCGGTCAGTTCCATGGCCGTGCTGATTTCATCGGCGGTTTCGTGGACATGCATATGGATACCGATATCCAGTTCGTCGGCCAGTACCCGGATATGCTCCAGCGGGGCGTCCGACACGGTGTAGGGCGCATGCGGTGCGAACAGCGTACGGATCAGCGGGTCGCCGCGATAGTGATCATGTACGGCCAGCCCCTTGGAGATGTATTCATCGGCATCCTGTGCCCAGACCGTCGGGAAGTCGATCACGATGAGACCGACGCAGGCGCGCATGCCACAGTGTGCCGCGACCCGGGCGGTAACATCGGGATAGAAGTACATATCGTTGAAACAGGTAGTACCGCTGCGCAGCATTTCCGCGATGGCATGTTGCGTGCCGTCATGCACGAATTCCTCGTTGACCCAGCGTGACTCGGCGGGCCAGATATGCTCATTCAGCCATTCGTGCAGCGGGAGGTCGTCGGCAAGCCCGCGTAACAGGGTCATGGCTGCATGAGTATGGGTGTTCACCAGGCCGGGTATCAAAACATGCTGTCCGAGATCATGCTCGACAGCGGGCCGGAAATTCAGACGTGCCTGCTCCTCCGGCTGGATCGCCAGGATACGTCCTTCATGAACCGCAAGGCTGTGGCGCTCGAGAACGGCGGCTTCCGGTTCCACCGGTATGATCCAGCGGGCATGAATGAGACTGTCGACTGGCTGCATGCAACGATTCCACGCATAGGATGGCAGGCGGGAATTATAGCGAAGGTTGGCCAGCGACGCAGGTTGGTGGCACGGGCCGCCGGCTGGCGATGAATGGCGTGGCAGGACACAACGGGTACCCGGACACACCTGTCAGGAACGGGGTGCCTGGGTGGTTCACTTCACGATCACCCTGCATGGAGTACCCGTATTCGTCAGAGTGACGTCAGGCCGTGGTTCGATCTCCACGGCCTGAGTGCCTGATACACATTAAAAACCCATCGCCCGGCAACCGGACGATGGGTTTGTGTTGCTGCAACGGGTGGTTTATTTGACCCGTTCTTTCACCCCGATGTGAACTTCGACGCGGCGGTTCTTCGCGCGGCCTTCACGGGTGGCATTGCTGGCGACCGGGTCGGATTCACCCTTGCCACTCACATCGATGATGCCGGGGTCGATACCCTGGGTTACGATGTAGTCCTTCACCGCGGTTGCGCGCCGCAGTGACAGCTGCTCGTTGTAGGCTTCCGGACCTGTACTGTCGGTGTAGCCGATGATATCGAGGTCGACAACCGAGGCGCCCTTGCTCTTGATATTGTCAGCCAATGCATTGATTGCGGCCTTGCCTTCATCTGTTACCACGGCCTTGTCGAACGCAAACAGAGCGGTTGCCGACAGGGTTACGTTTTCATAAACCGGCTGTACCGGGGCTGGCGGTGGCGGCGGAGCAGGTTCGGCTACCGGCTCGGGGAACAGCTCCGGATTACATTCCTTGGTGGCGAGTTCCTTGGTCCATTCCGATGTATATACACAGCGGCCGGAACTGTCGATGACGTAGTGCTTGCTTGAATCACCCAGATAACCGGGACCCGCCATGCCACCTTCATGGGCTACCGCAACGCCGCTTGTTAACGCCGATGAGACTACCACCGTCATCAGGGTTTTCAGACGCAATTTATTCATTAATGTCCACTCCTGTGTTTTCTGCACACGTTTAGAAATCCTACAGTGGCGGTATTTTAGACACATATGGTTAACAATGCTAGAGGTATTTAAGGGTTTTCCTGTTATGAATTATGAGTAGAATCACCGGCTTGAATTGTTCTTGATAGGAGGCTGGCGCTTGAAACGGGAATCCGGCGACCATGATTCAATCCGCGCGATTGAGTGGATCGATGATCGCCTGCGTCTGCTGGATCAGCGTTATCTGCCTGCCGAGGAACGCCAGCTCTATCCGGATGATGCGGCGGCGGTATGCAGGGCAATCCGTACTATGGTGGTGCGCGGGGCCCCGGCAATTGGTATCACCGCGGCCTACGGTGTCGTGCTGGCAGCACGGCTGCGCCAGGCAGAGGACCCGACCGGCTGGCGGGAACTGCTGGAGCAGGATATCCGGCTGCTGGCCACTGCCCGGCCGACAGCCGTCAATCTGTGCTGGGCGCTGCAGCGCATGCGTCGCTGTATCGCGGACATTGCGGCGGAAGACCCGGTTGCCGTCCTGCTGCAGGAAGCGCAGCGTATCCATGCCGGGGATATCGCGGCCAATCACAGGATGGGTGAGCACGGTGCCGGCCTCCTGCAGTCCGGGGATTCCGTCCTGACCTACTGTAATACCGGCTCACTGGCAACTGGCGGTTACGGCACGGCCCTGGGTGTCATTCGCAGTGCCTGGACCGCAGGCAAACTGCAAAACGTCTATGCCAGTGAAACCCGGCCCTGGCTGCAGGGCGCCCGCCTCACTGCATGGGAACTGGCGCAGGACCGGATTCCCGTCACCCTGATTACCGATAATGCGGCTGCCTTCCTGATGCAGGGAAAATCCGTGCAATGGATTATCACCGGAGCGGACCGGGTTACGGCAAACGGTGATGTCATTAACAAGATCGGTACCTATAACCTGGCCATTAGCTGCCGTCACCATGGACTGCGGTTCATGGTGGTGGCGCCGTGTTCCACGCTCGATTTCACCCTGGACAGTGGCCAGGCGGTCGAGATCGAACAACGTGCTGCAGAGGAAGTCCTGACCCTGGCGGGTGTGCGCGTGGCGGCGGAGGGCGCCAGCGCATGGAATCCGGCCTTTGATGTGACGCCAGCCGGGCTGATCGATTATCTGGTCACCGAGCAGGGCGTGATACCGGCCCCCGACACGCAAAAACTGGCTGCGCTGCAATCTGCCTGACAGAAAACACCAACATCCCGTCAAAGTGGGTCCGGGATCGGCAAACGCCCTGAGCTCCGCCATAAATGGATATTTATCTGATGTAGTGGGGGAGCCGAGTGTGGTAAGATTCGCCGTTTAGCGCGCTGACGGGGCCGTCAGGCTATTTTGCCGCCCAGGCTACTGATTGACAAGAATACACTAGTCCCTCCCAAATGACCGAATTCGCGAAAGAAATCCTGCCCGTCAATCTCGAGGATGAGATGAAACAGTCCTACCTCGATTATGCCATGAGCGTAATCGTTGGACGGGCGCTGCCGGATGTGCGTGACGGTCTCAAGCCGGTGCATCGACGCATCCTGTTCTCCATGCATGAGAACAACAACGTCTGGAACCGGTCCTATGTGAAATGCGCGCGTGTCGTCGGCGACGTACTCGGCAAATATCACCCTCATGGCGATACGGCCACCTACGATGCCCTGGTGCGTATGGCGCAGGAATTTTCCATGCGCATCATGCTTGTCGACGGGCAGGGTAATTTCGGCTCCATCGACGGGGATCCACCCGCAGCCTACCGCTACACCGAGTGCCGGATGACCCCGGTCTCCTCGCAGATACTCGCGGATATCGACAAGGAGACCGTAGACTTCGTTCCCAACTACGACGAAAAGGAACTGGAACCTACCGTCCTTCCCACCCGGGTTCCAACGCTGCTGGTGAACGGTTCCTCCGGTATCGCCGTGGGTATGGCTACCAATATCCCGCCGCACAACCTCACCGAAATCATCAATGCCTGTCTGGCCCTGATCGAAAATCCTGACATCGGTATTGACGGACTGATGGAGCATGTGCCGGGCCCGGATTTTCCTACGGCCGGGATCATCAATGGTGTGCGTGGCATCCATGAAGCCTATCGGACAGGGCGCGGCCGCATCTACATTCGCGCCCGCAGCCACATTGAAGGAGATGAGGGCAAGGGCCGCCAGTCCATCGTTATCACCGAGTTGCCGTACCAGGTCAACAAGGCGCGGCTGATCGAGAAAATTGCCGACCTGGCCAGGGAGAAAAAGATCGAGGGGATCGCCCAGCACGGCCTGCGTGACGAATCGGACAAGGATGGCATGCGGGTGGTGATCGACCTCAAGCGCGGCGAGGTCGCCGAAGTGATGCTCAACAATCTCTACCAGCATACCCAGCTGCAGAGTGTGTTCGGCATCAATATGGTGGCCCTGGTCGATGGCCGGCCGCAGTTGCTGAATCTGAAACAGTGCCTGGAGGCGTTCATCCGCCACCGCCGTGAAGTGGTGACACGCCGCACGGTATTCGAGCTGCGCAAGGCGCGGCAACGTGCCCATATACTGGAAGGCCTGGCCGTTGCGCTGGCCAATATCGATGCAGTGATCGCCCTGATCAAGGCATCCCCGAACCGCCTCGCAGCCAGGCAGGCCTTGATGGAGCAGGCCTGGGAACCCGGCATGGTGATTACCATGCTGGAGCGTGCCGGGGCGGATGCCTCGCGCCCGGAAGACCTGGAAGACCGTTTCGGCATGGATGCGGAAGGCTACCGGCTCTCCGATGCACAGACCCAGGCCATCCTGGACCTGCGCCTGCATCAACTGACCGGGCTGGAACAGGAAAAGATTATCAGTGAATACCAGGACCTGCTGGTAGAAATCGGGGATTTACTTGCCATTCTCAATGATCCCGACCGGCTCATGGAAGTGATCCGGGATGAAATCACGGAATTGCGCGACCAGTTTGGTGATGCGCGGCGTACCGAGATCATTACCGACCACCTGGATCTCACGCTCGAGGACCTGATCACGGAGGAGGATGTCGTCGTCACCCTGTCGCATGCCGGTTATGCCAAGTCCCAGCCATTGACGGATTATCGGGCGCAGCGGCGTGGCGGCCGCGGCAAGAGCGCCGCCGACGTCAGGGAAGAGGATTTCATCGACAAGCTGTTCATCGCCAGCACCCATGACACCATTCTGTGTTTTTCGAGCCGTGGCAAGGTCTACTGGCTCAAGGTCTATGAGCTGCCACAGGCCGGCCGTGCCGCCCGCGGCAAGCCGATTGTGAACCTGCTGCCGCTCGAAAACGATGAACGCATCAACGCAATCCTGCCGATCCGCGAATTCTCGGCCGATCATTTTGTTTTCATGGCAACGGCGAATGGCACCGTGAAGAAAACGGCACTGTCCGGCTTTTCACGTCCGCGTGCCAGTGGCATCATCGCCATCGACCTGCGGGAAGGCGACTATCTGATTAACGTGGCGATTACTGACGGCGCACGCGATATCATGCTGTTCACAAATGCCGGCAAGGTGATCCGGTTTTCCGAAACCGATGTGCGGCAGATGGGACGCACCGCGTGCGGGGTACGTGGTATCAAGCTGAAACCCGGCCAGCATGTGATCTCGATGATCATCGCCAGCGACAGCCCGGTCCTTACCGCGACGGTAAACGGTTATGGCAAGCGTACCCGGTCGGAGGACTACCCGGTGTATGGCCGGGGTGGCCAGGGGGTAATTGCCATTCAGGTGACGGAACGCAATGGCCCGGTGGTCGGTGCCGTACCTGCTGATGATAACGATGAAGTCATGCTGATCAGCGGGGGTGGTACCCTGGTGCGTACCCGGGTCAACGAGATTTCCATCATGGGCAGGAATACCCAGGGTGTGACCCTCATCTCACTGGGGCCGGATGAACGTCTGGTCGGTATAGAACGGATCGTTGAAGACCACGACGAGGAAACGGATGAGGCAGGGGCTGAATAACCACCGGAAGAGGTTCTTACATGACAGCTATCTACAATTTCAGCGCAGGACCCGCTGTCCTGCCGCGGGTGGTACTCGAACAGGCGCAAGCGGAACTGCTGGACTGGCACGGGTCGGGTATGTCGGTGATGGAAATGAGCCACCGCGGCAAGGAGTTTCTATCGATCGCGGAACAGGCGGAAGCCGACCTGCGCGAGTTGCTGGCGATTCCGTCCGATTATCATGTGCTGTTTTTGCAGGGTGGTGCCACCAGCCAGTTCGCGATGGTGCCCATGAATCTGCTGCGTGGCCGGCAACGGGCTGACTACATCAATACCGGCGCCTGGTCGAAAAAGGCGATCGGTGAGGCCCGGCGTTACTGCACCGTCAATATTGCCGCCTCCTCGGAAGCGAACGGCTTTACCGGCGTCCCGGCGCCGGACAGCTGGCAACTCGATCCGGACGCCGCCTATGTGCATTACACCCCGAATGAAACCATTGGTGGTGTGGAGTTCAGCCGGGTCCCGGAAACCAGCGACGTGCCACTGGTTGCCGATATGTCATCCACCATCCTGTCCCGGCCACTGGAGGTGTCGCGCTTCGGAGTGATTTATGCCGGTGCCCAGAAAAACATCGGTCCTGCCGGATTGACCGTGGTGATTGTCAGAAAGGACCTCGCCGGTGATACCCTGGAGGGCACACCGACCATGTTCAATTACCAGTCCCATGCGGATAACGGCTCCATGCTCAATACCCCGCCCACGTACAGCTGGTACCTCGCCGGCCTGGTATTCCAGTGGCTCAGGCAGCAGGGTGGACTGGAGGCCATGGCAGAGATCAACCGGCGCAAGGCCGGTAAGCTGTATGCCGCAATCGACCGCAGTGATTTCTATACCAGCCCGGTCGATCCTGCCTGCCGTTCGTTAATGAACGTGCCGTTTACGCTGGCGGACGCTGCGCTCGATGCCGGGTTTCTCGCCGGGGCGCAGGAGGCGGGTCTGCTGAGTCTCAAGGGGCACCGTTCCGTGGGGGGAATGCGTGCGAGCATCTATAATGCCATGCCCGAGGCGGGGGTCACGGCATTGATCGATTTCATGGTTGAATTTGAACGCCGCCATGGATAGCGGGCATCCGGCCACGGCTGCTGCAGGGTGTTAAATCGTTTTTACAGGCGGGGAAATGTACAAGATCCTTACACTGAATAATATCTCTCCGGTCGGGCTGGAGCATTTTCCGCGGGACAGCTACGAGGTCGCCTCCGAGATACAGCACCCGGACGCCATTCTGGTGCGCTCTTTCAATATGCACCAGATGGAGTTGCCGGCTGCCGTCAAGGCCATCGGCCGCGCCGGTGCCGGGGTGAACAATATACCGGTGGACCGGCTGAGCAGGAGCGGTGTTCCGGTTTTCAATGCACCCGGTGCCAACGCCAATGCTGTAAAGGAACTGGTCATCGCCGGGATGCTGATGGCAGCACGCAATCTGACCCAGGCGTGGTCTTTCACCCGTTCGCTGCAGGGTACGGATGAAGTCATCCACAAGAACGTCGAGTCGGGCAAGAAACAGTTCGTGGGTTTTGAGTTGCCCGGCAAGACGCTGGGTGTGGTCGGACTGGGTGCCATCGGTGTCCAGGTCGCCAATGGTGCGCTGGCACTTGGCATGAATGTCATCGGCTTCGACCCCGGGATTACCGTGCAGCGTGCCTGGGAGATGTCATCGGAGGTCCGCAAGGCGGCCAGTATCGAGGAATTGCTTGCCAGTGCGGATTTCGTGACTTTTCACGTTCCCCTTGTGGATGCCACCCGCCACATGATCAACGCGGAGCGCCTGAAGCTGGCCAGGGACAATGCCATTATCCTGAATTTCTCCCGCAACGGCGTGGTTGACGATGCCGCCGTAGTGGAGGCTATCGATGGTGGCAAGGTATATGCGTACGTCTGTGATTTTCCGAGCAACCTGCTGAAGGACCACCCCCGGGTTATCACCCTGCCGCATCTGGGTGCTTCCACCCGGCAGGCCGAGGATAACTGCGCCGTAATGGTCGTGGAGCAGGTACGGGACTACCTGGAGAACGGCAATGTCAGGAATTCGGTCAACTTCCCGGAAATGCTGATGCCGCGCAATGCCGGTTTCCGGCTGGCGGTGGTGAACCGGAATGTACCGAATATGCTGGGGCAGATTTCGACTTGCATGGCAAGCACCGGCCTCAATATCCTTGATATGCTCAACAAGTCGCGGGGGGATCTTGCCTACACCCTGGTGGACGTCGACTCGAAGCCAAACCCGGAATGTCTGCAGCACATGGCGGAAATCGAGGGTGTTCTGAATGTAAGGGCGTTGTGATTTCCTGTATTTCCGGCAGCACCGGTCCAGCACCTGGAAATGAGCACTGACGACAAGCTTGAAATCCTGCGCAAGCGCATTGATACCCTGGACAGCCAGATTCAGGAGCTGATCAATGGGCGTGCCGCCTGTGCCAGGGAAGTCGCGGAGGTCAAGTCGGTCGCGGGGGATGTGGCGGATTTCTACCGGCCGGAACGGGAAGCCGCGGTCCTGCGGCGTATCAGCGAAAGAAATACCGGGCCGCTGCCGGCCGAGGAGATGGTGCGCCTGTTCCGGGAAATCATGTCGGCCTGCCTGGCACTGGAAAAACCGCTGACTATCGCCTTCCTGGGCCCCGAAGGTACCTTTACCCAGGCGGCGGCCCTGAAGCATTTCGGGCACTCCATCCGGACCCTGGCGCTGGATGCCATCGATGTGGTGTTCCGCGAGGTGGAGGCCGGTGCCGCGGATTACGGTGTGGTTCCTGTCGAGAACTCAACCGAGGGCGTGATCAGCCATACCCTGGACCTGTTTCAGCGCTCGCCACTCAGTATCTGCGGGGAGGTGGAGCAGCGCATCCATCATCATTTGCTGGCAACCGACAGCGACCTGCACAGTATCCGGCGGGTGCTTGCCCATCAGCAGGCGCTGGCACAGTGCCGTGGCTGGCTGGATGCCAACCTGCCGCACGCCGACCGGGTTGCCGTTGGCAGCAATGCCGAGGCAGCGCGCATGGTAATGAATGAGCCGGGGAGTGCGGCGATCGCGGGTGCCATGGCGGCCGAGTTGTACGCCTTACCGGTCCTGGCCCGGAATATCGAAGATGAACCGGACAACACCACCCGTTTCCTGGTGATCGGCAGACAGAACGCCCTGCCCAGTGGTGCTGACAAGACCTCGGTACTGGTTTCGGTGCGGAACCGGCCGGGTGCGCTGTATGCCATGCTGCAGCCGATCGCGAAGAATGACCTCAGTATGACTCGCATCGAGTCCCGCCCGTCCCGCCAGGGCCTGTGGGAATATGTCTTCTATATCGATCTCGATGGGCATCGTGAGGATACGGCGGTTTCCAGGGCGCTGGCCGAACTGGAGGCAGAGGCCTTCGCCGTCAAGATACTGGGTTCCTATCCTAAGGCGGTATTATAGCCGGCTAGCACCGGTGGTTCCGGCCGGCAAACGCAGTTTCCTCCACCATGGCACAAACAGATTCACATTATCAGGAACTGGCCGTCCCCGGCGTACGCGCGTTACAGCCCTATCAGCCGGGCAAGCCGGTTGCCGAACTGGAGCGGGATTACGGGATCCGCAATGCAATCAAGCTGGCTTCCAACGAGAATCCGCTCGGTCCCGGCCCGCTGGCCATTGCGGCGGCGCAGGCAGCCCTGGGTGAAATTACGCGTTATCCCGAGAGTAGCGGCTATCGGCTGACCGAGCGGCTCGCCAGGAAGCATGCGGTTTCACCGGCCTGCATCACGCTGGGGAACGGTTCCAATGATGTGCTCGACATGATCGCCCGGGTATTTCTCGGACCGGGTTCCGAGGCAGTCTTTTCCCGGCATGCGTTTGCGGTGTACCCGATCGTGGTACAGGCCGTGGGTGCGACGGCCCGGGTGGCGGACCCGCATGATGGTACCCGGGGCCCGGTCTATGGCCATGATCTAGCGGCCATGCTGGCGCTGGTTGGTAAGGATACACGGGTGGTTTTTGTCGCCAACCCCAATAACCCTACCGGCACCTGGCTGGCGGCGGATGAACTGCGCGAATTCGTCGGCAATTTGCCGGAGCATGTCGTGGTGGTGGTCGATGAGGCTTATTTTGAATACGTCGCACAGCCGGAGTACCCGGATACGGTGCAATGGCTGTCTGACTGTCCTGGCCTCGTCGTGACCCGCACCTTCTCCAAGGCCTACGGACTGGCTGGTCTGAGGGCAGGATACGCGGTATCCAGTCCGGTTGTTGCGGAACTGCTGAACCGTGTCCGGCATCCCTTTAACGTCAACTCCATCGCGCAGGCGGCGGCCCTGGCGGCGCTGGACGATACGGCATACCTCGAGAAAACCATCCGCCTTAACCAGGAGGGTATGCAGCAGCTGGTAAGCGGCATTAGCGGGCTCGGTCTTTCCTGGACAGACTCTGCCGGTAATTTTGTCATGATCGACAGCGGCCGCTCCGCTGCCGGAATCTATGAGGGTTTGTTGAGAGAAGGCGTCATTGTGCGTCCGGTTGCCAACTATGGCCTGCCACAGCACCTGCGGGTGACGGTGGGACTACCGGAGGAAAATGCGCGTTTCCTGCGGGCCCTGGAAAAGGTGCTGGCTTGATTGCACGACTCTGCATTATCGGTGTAGGGCTGATTGGCGGTTCCCTGGCGCGCGCACTTCGTGAGGCCGGTTATTGCCGGGAGGTTGTTGGCTGCGGACGTGATTCCGCACATCTGCAGCAGGCGGTGGATCTGGGCGTCATCGACCGCTACTCCACCGACCCGGCGCAGGCCGTAACCGGCGCGGACATGGTGCTGGTGGCGGTTCCTCTGGGTGCCATGGAGACGGTCTTCAAAGCCATTCGCGATCACCTCGACGGGACCGCGGTGCTGACCGATGCGGGCAGTGCCAAGGGCAGTGTCATCGAAGCCGCACGGCAGGCCTTCGGTACCGTACCCGATTTCTTTGTGCCCGGTCATCCGATCGCGGGTACTGAAAACAGTGGCGTTGCGGCCTCGTTCTCCGGTTTATACCGGGACCGTCGCGTCATCCTCACGCCCCTGGAACATACCTCCCGCGAGGCACTGGCGCGGGTACGGGCCATGTGGGAGGCGGCCGGTGCGGTTGTGGTCCGGATGGATCCACGGCATCATGATGCCGTGCTTGCCGCCACCAGCCATTTGCCGCACGTACTGGCCTTCACCCTGGTGGATAGCCTGGCCAGGCTGGGTGACCGGGGTGAGGTGTTCGAATTTGCCGCCGGCGGTTTTCGCGATTTCACCCGTATCGCCTCGAGTGACCCCGTCATGTGGCGTGACATCTGTCTCGCCAACGGGGATGCCATCCAGTTGATGATCGAGCGGTTTAGCGAAGACCTGCAATCCCTGAACCGTGCCGTGCAGGAACACGACGGCCAGCGTCTGCTGGAAATCTTTAGCTCGGCAAAGCGGGCGCGCGACCGGTTTACCCGGGACTAACCGGCTTTCTCCCAACCCGCGACAGGAACAGCATGCCGGATTTGCGTTACAAGGTTACACCCGGAGGGCAGCTCACAGGGCACGTACGCGTGCCGGGCGACAAATCGATTTCCCACCGTTCGGTAATGCTGGGTTCGCTGGCGGCGGGGGTCACCGAGGTGGCCGGATTTCTCGAGGGCGAGGACAGCCTGGCGACACTGGCTGCTTTCCAGGCAATGGGCGTGCCGATTGCCCGACCGGAACCGGGAAGTCTCGTAATCCAGGGTGTCGGCCTGCGGGGCCTGACCGTGCCCGGGCAGCCGCTTGACCTGGGTAATTCCGGGACCTCCATGCGCCTGCTGACCGGATTGCTTGCCGGCCAGTCATTCGATACCACCCTGACCGGCGATGCCTCACTTTCCGCCCGCCCCATGCAGCGCGTGGTCGACCCGCTCACGCGAATGGGCGCACGCATCGATACGACCGCTACGGGTACGGCGCCACTGGTGATTCATGGTGGCAGGGAGCTGCAGGGTATCGACTATGTCATGCCGATGGCCAGTGCCCAGGTTAAGTCCAGCATCCTGCTGGCCGGTTTGTATGCGCATGGCCGGACCTGTGTGACGGAGCCGGCGCCAACCCGCGATCACACGGAACGCATGCTGGCCGGCATGGGCTATCCACTGCAGCGGGAGGGTCGCCGGGTGTGTATTGATGGCGGGCACTCACTGCAGGCAATCCACATCGATGTCCCCGCGGATATTTCATCGGCCGCCTTTTTCCTGGTGGGCGCCAGCATCGCAGCCGGCTCCGATCTGCTCCTCGAGCACGTCGGGATCAATCCAACCCGCACCGGGGTGATCGAAATCCTGCAGCGCATGGGTGCGGCAATCCAGGTGACCAACCCGCGTGAAGCCGGCGGTGAGCCGGTAGCCGATCTGCACGTCCGGGCGGCGCCACTGCACGGTATCGAGATACCAAGCGAACTGGTACCCCTGGCGATCGATGAATTTCCCGTGCTGTTTGTCGCCGCCGCCTGTGCCCGCGGCAGGACCGTGTTGACCGGAGCGGAAGAGTTGCGCGTCAAGGAAAGTGACCGTATTCAGGTAATGGCCGATGGCCTGGTGAAGCTGGGTATCGATGCAACCGCGACCCCTGACGGCATGATCATCGAGGGCGGAACTTTCAACGCCGGCTGCATCGACAGTCATGGCGATCATCGCATTGCCATGGCCTTCAGCATGGCGGCGTTGCGGGCGGAGGGTGTAATCGAAATCCTGGACTGCGCCAACGTAAACACTTCGTTTCCCGGGTATGCGGATCTTGCCACGGCCGCCGGCATGGGTATCGAGGTTGTCAGGAGCTGACCGTGATTTCCCGGGAAAAGCCGGACGTCCCCGGCCACGGACAAGACGCAAACCGCACGTTGCCCGCAGGGCGTCGCAAAGGTGAGGCGGTCGTCCCGGTCATCACCGTGGACGGCCCCAGCGGTTCCGGCAAGGGGACTGTCAGCCGCTGTCTTGCCGATAAACTCGGCTGGCATTTTCTCGACAGTGGCGCACTGTACCGTCTGCTTGCCTGTGCCGCGCTGCGGGAGCGCATTACCCTCGATGATGAAGCCGGGCTGGCGGCACTTGCCGGCCGGATTCAGGGGGCCTTTTTGCAGTCATCTTCCGGTCAGGAGCGGGTGTTGCTGGATGGCGAGGAGGTGACGCTGACCCTGCGCACCGAGGCCTGCGGCAACCGTGCGTCAAAACTTGCCGCGTTGCCGCGGGTACGGGACGCCTTGCTGGACTGGCAACGGCGCTATCGCAAACCGCCGGGTCTGATTGCGGATGGACGGGACATGGGTACCGTGGTTTTCCCGGATGCCGTTCTCAAGATATTCCTTACCGCAGATCCGGAGGAGCGTGCGCAAAGGCGTTACAATCAATTGAAATCGCTAGGAAAAAATGTAAATCTCGGGGATATACTCGAAGAGGTCAAACAACGGGACCGGCGTGACAGGATGAGGGTAATCGCACCGCTGGCCCCGGCAGAAGATGCTGTGATCATCGACAACAGTGACCTGGACATAGACGGGACGTTGCGGGTAGTGCTTGACCGGGCCCGCAGGATCGTCTAGAAAAACCCTGTACAATTAGAGAGATACAAGTATACTATCAAATTCCGTGTTCAGGCCCAGCGCCTGAATGTTTATTCACCCGACCCACCGTATCGCCAGATACCGTGGCATAACCGATTGCGAGTTGTAGCCGTACAGCTCCAGGACACATAAATCCCATGACCGAAAGTTTTGCTGAGATGTTTGAAGAAAGCCTTGTCAATCAGGAATTACGGCGAGGCGCAGTGGTAACCGGAACCGTGGTGGCGATTCAACCCGATAGTGTAGTCGTCAACGCCGGTCTCAAGTCGGAAGGCATTATCCCCATCATAGAATTCAAAAATCCGCAGGGAGATCTCGAAGTCGCTGTAGGCGATGAGGTCGAAGTTTCCCTGGAAGCGATCGAGGATGGTTTTGGCGAGACCCGTCTGTCCCGCGAAAAGGCAAAGCGCGACCAGGTATGGCGACGTCTGGAAGAATCCTTCGAGAAGGAAGAAATCGTCAAGGGAGTCATCAGCGGCAAGGTCAAGGGTGGTTTTACCGTCGATATCGACGAGATTCGTGCCTTTCTTCCCGGTTCACTGGTTGATGTACGACCGGTGCGTGACCCGGTTTATCTGGAAGGCAAGGAGCTTGAGTTCAAGGTCATCAAGCTGGATAAACGTCGTAACAACGTGGTTGTGTCACGCCGGGCAGTCGTCGAAACAGAATTCAGCGCAGAGCGCGAGGCCCTGCTGGAAAGTCTCCAGGAAGGTATCGTCGTCAAGGGAATTGTCAAAAATCTCACCGACTATGGTGTGTTCGTGGACCTGGGCGGCATCGACGGTTTGCTGCACATCACCGACATGGCATGGAAGCGGGTCAAGCACCCCTCGGAGATCGTCAATGTGGGCGATGAAATCGACGTCAAGGTGCTCAAGTTTGACCGGGAGCGCAATCGCGTCTCGCTGGGCATGAAGCAGTTGGGTCAGGATCCCTGGGCGGATCTGGCACGACGTTACCCGTCCGGCTCGCGTCTGTTTGGCAAGATAACCAATATTGCGGATTATGGGTGCTTTGTCGAAATTGAAGAGGGTGTAGAAGGTCTGGTGCACGTATCCGAAATGGACTGGACCAACAAGAACGTCAATCCCTCCAAGGTGGTGCATATCGGCCAGGAGGTCGAAGTGACCGTGCTCGATATTGACGAGGAGCGGCGGCGTATTTCGCTGGGCATCAAGCAGTGCTTCCCGAATCCGTGGGATGAATTTGCTGCGGTGAATAACAAGGGAGACCACGTTACCGGGTCGATCAAGTCAATTACCGATTTTGGCATTTTTATCGGGCTCAACGGTGATATCGACGGACTGATACACCTCTCGGACATTTCCTGGAATGAACCGGGCGAGGAAGCGGTCAGGAAATATTCCAAGGGAGACGAGATCGAGGCCGTTGTCCTGTCGGTCGATCCGGAACGAGAAAGGATTTCTCTGGGCATCAAGCAGCTCGAGAAGGACCCATATTCCCATTTTGTTGCAGAACACAGCAAGGGCGGTATTGTCAGGGGGACGGTCAGGGAGGTGGATGCAAAAGCGGCCATCATAGATCTGGGGGATGGTGTTGAGGGCACGCTGCGTGCCTCCGAGCTGTCACGCGACCGGATAGAGGATGCCCGTACCATCCTGTCAGAGGGTGACGAGGTGGAAGCCAAGTTCATGGGCGTGGACCGCAAGAGCCGGACTATCAGCCTGTCCATCAAGGCCAAGGACAGCGAAGATGAGGCTGCGATGCTGCAGGACTATGGATCTGACAGTGCCGAGGCAACTACGAACCTGGGTGATGTACTCAAGCGCCAGATGAACGGGGATGACTAGCATGTCGTGGCAAATTGTAACGGGAGATTTATACCCGGTGGGTGAATTAAATGACCAAGTCTGAACTAATAGAAATTCTTGCAATGAAGAACGGTCACCTGAATCACAGGGATGTGGAGCTGGCGGTAAAAAGCCTGCTTGATCAGATGAGTCATGCGCTGGCAACCGGACAGAGAATAGAGATCAGGGGGTTTGGAAGTTTTTCCCTGCACTACCGTCCACCGCGTATCGGCAGGAATCCGAAAACCGGTGATTCGGTCGCGCTGGCCGCCAAGCATGTTCCGCACTTCAAACCCGGCAAGGAATTGAGAGAACGGGTAAACGAATGTTTTTTACGTAGCCTGCAGGCGTAGCTGCCGGCAGTTCACGGTTGCTGCGTGACTGCCGGACGTACTTTCATGCCGGTTGCGGATCTGTCGACCTGTCACGGCGGGGTCAAGGCCGGCGCCAGCCGAGCTATGAAGATACCCGTCATTCCGTCCAGTGTCCGGTTTTATTTCTGCGTGCATGCGCAGTACCGGTTACTGCCGCAACGCTACGTTCCGGGACCCCGGTCTCGAGCAACGGTTTCTGGCCCGCCGGATGATTTCTCCGCTGCCTGATGTCAGCTGGCTGCTGTTTCCCGTCGCCGTGCTCGGCGGCTGGTTCGCAGCGACCTGGCGCAAGTCTGGCGCAGGAAAACAGCAGGAACACAGATTCAGCCCCGAATACCTCAAGGGCCTGAATTTTCTCCTCAATGAGCAGCCGGATAAAGGCGTAGACGTATTCGTGCACATGCTCGAACCGGGCCCCGATACCTTCGATACCTATCTGGCGCTCGGTAATTTTTTCAGAAAACGTGGCGAGGTTGATCGGGCAATCCGTATTCACAGGGACCTCATTGCCGAACAGGTCATTGGCAGTGAACAACATTCCGATGCCCTGCTGGAACTGGGCCAGGACTATTTGCGGGCCGGATTGCTGGATCGTGCAGAGACACTTTTTCAGGAACTTCTGAGTAACAACATACGGCGCCCGCAAGTACTGCCCTGGTTGCTGGAGGTCTATCAGCGGGAGCGGGACTGGGAAAATGCCATCGGCATTGCCAGGCAGATGGGGCGCGTGGGTGAACGTCACGCTTCCAGCGTAATTGCGCAGTTCTACTGTGAAATGGCGGATGTTGCCCGGCAGCAGGACGATACAGACAGGGCGCGCCGCTTGTTGAGACAGGCGGTTGCCAGCGACAGCCATTGCGCACGCGCCAGCATTATACTGGGAGATATTGAACGCCAGGCAGGCCGCCACGAGATGGCACTGGCGGCCTATGGTTGTATCGGGGAGCAGGATACCGGCCTGTTACCGGAAGTGCTTGAATCCATGTATGCCTGTCATCGGGAACTGGGCACCGTCAGCAGCATGATTGCATATCTGCAGGCCATGATCCCGCAGTGTCACAATGCTACACCGGTATTGATCCTGACGGATATTCTGGCCAGCGAGCGATGTGATGCGGAAGCAACCGGTTTCATAGCCGATCATCTGACGAAGAATCCATCGATACCCGGTCTCGCGAAATTTATCGAACTCAGACTTGCCGGTGACGCCGCGGTTGCTGGAGATAGCCGGATGATCCTGAGCAACCTCAACAGCCAGTTACAGCAGGACCGGCCGGTGTATGCATGTCAGCTATGCGGATTCTCCGGAAAAAGGCTGCATTGGCAATGCCCGGGCTGTCGTCAATGGGATACCGTAAAGCCAATACCGGATACGGCAAGGCTTCAATAAGCATACCAGGTCTGGAGAGTGGACAATATGAATCTTACCCAATCCCCCGGATCGCGGATTATTGTGGCGCTGGATTTCCCCGATGCCGATGCTGCCTGGCAACTGGTCGAGCGGCTGATGCCGGAGCAGTGCCGGTTGAAGGTGGGCAAGGAGCTGTTCACCAGCGCCGGACCGGATTTTGTTCGCAAACTGGTTGACCGTGGTTTTGATGTCTTCCTGGACCTGAAGTTCCATGATATCCCCACTACCGTCGAAAAAGCCTGCAGGGCAGCCGCCGGGATGGGCGTGTGGATGCTGAATGTACATGCACTGGGTGGAGAAAGAATGCTGCTGGCGGCACGTGAGGCGGTATCCCGGTCAGCCAGTCCGCCATTGCTGGTGGCCGTTACCATATTGACCAGTATGGATGAAAGTGATCTGGCTGCCGTCGGACTGGCGGGTACACCGGAAGAATGTGTGCTGCGCCTGGCGACGCTGGCACGTGACAGCGGTCTTGACGGTGTGGTGTGTTCATCCCGTGAATCGGGGCAACTCAGGGAGCGCCTCGGGGCCGGCTTCCTGCTGGTTACCCCCGGCATCCGGCCCTCCGGCAGCCAGGCGAACGACCAACGCCGGATCATGACACCGGCAGATGCCATGCGCAACGGCTCAAGCTATCTCGTGATTGGACGGCCGGTTACCCGGGCTGACGATCCTGGGGGGGTTTTACTTACACTCAATTCGGAGTTGGCCGCATTGAACTAGCCGCCTGTCACTGTATGCTGGTTCCTGCGGGGTGTCGGCTACCGGGATAGCGGGTACACCGTAAACACTACAGGGATGACTATAACCGAAAGGAGTCGACACCATGTCATATATCAGATCCACAGTAATGCTGTTCTCGCTGTTGCTGGCCGTTGCAACACAGGTTTTTTCAAGTCCGGTTGATATTAATACCGCGAATGCCGAGGCACTCGCCAGCTCCATTGACGGTGTTGGCGAGCGCAAGGCGCGTGCGATTGTGGAATATCGGAAGGCAAATGGCCCGTTTGCAAATGTTGAAGATCTGGCCAACGTGAAAGGGATCGGCTTGAAAACCGTGGATAACAATCGCAATAACCTGACTGCCGTGACGCCGGCACATTAATTCCACATGTCTGGTGAAACGGCGTCCTCATGCCGGGGACGCCGTTTCGCTGCCTGCCAGCGGGATCCGGGCAGTCAATACGGGCAAGCGATGCTCCGGATCCCGGGTAATTGCTTATAGCCTGATTTAGGGTTAATGTTTTTGATTCACGGGGCAGCGTCTGACTGGTTCGGTGCCGGCCGGGAATGTGGTGGCACCAGCGGCAGGGTTTTCCGGCAGCCCCGGTCCTGGTTATGACTGAAAATAAATAAAATTCAATGAGTAATGGAATTCGCCGATTATTGGGGGTAACTGCTGTATATTGGATCCCCGAACGAATGGCGCTTACGGATTGACTCCATGAAGATTTATCCGGTAATTCTATCGGGCGGCTCGGGTTCACGCCTCTGGCCGTTATCGCGCGAACATTATCCAAAGCCGCTATTGCCACTGACTTCCGAGGTTACACTGCTGCAGGAAACCGCCTGTCGGCTGGATGGTATGCCCGATCTGGGTGATGCGGTCTATGTCTGTAATGAGGAGCACCGTTTCCTGGTAGCCGAGCAAGTCAATCAGATCGGCAAGCAGCCCGCCATTATCATCCTCGAACCCGAGGGTAGAAATACCGCGCCCGCGCTGACTCTGGCGGCGCTCTATCTAGCCAGCCAGGAAGCGGATTCCCTGATGGTCGTTATGCCGGCAGACCATGTGATTGCGAACCGGCAACAGTTTGTCGCCACCGTCGGAAAGGGTATAGCACCTGCAGAACAGGGTAATCTGGTAACCTTCGGCGTAATTCCGAATGCGCCGGAAACCGGTTACGGATATATCAAACGTAACGGGGAACTGGGCGGAGATGCCTATAGCGTGGCCCGATTTGTTGAAAAACCCGACCAGCAAACTGCCGAGCAGTATGTGAGCGCGGGTGATTATTACTGGAATAGTGGGATTTTCCTCATGCGTACCGAACAGTGGCTGGAGGAAATCGACAAGTATCACCCAGAAATTCTGCAGGGCTGTCGCGAGGCCATGGCGAGGAGTAGCAGGGACTGTGATTTTCTCAGGGTCAACCGGGAAGCGTTCCTCGCCTGTCCGGGCGACTCGATTGACTATGCGGTAATGGAAAAGACCACCAGGGGTGTTGTGGTGCCGTTTGCCGCGGGCTGGTCGGATGTCGGCGCCTGGTCTGCCTTGTGGAGCGTATGTCCGCATGATGAACAGGGCAATGTCGTGCAAGGTGACGTAATTGCCCGGGATACCCACAATGCACTGCTGCTGGCCCAGCATCGCTGTCTTGCGACGGTGGGCCTGGATGATGTGATTGTTGTGGAGACGGCCGATGCGGTGCTGGTGACCAGCAGGGAAAAGGCACAGGATGTCAAGCAGATCGTCGCTCAGCTCAAGGAGATGAATCGCGAGGAACACAAGTTCCATCGCTGTGTTTACCGGCCCTGGGGTTCCTATGAGGGTATTGATGCCGGCCCGCGATTTCAGGTAAAGCGTCTTACCGTCAAACCAGGTGCCAGACTGTCTCTGCAAATGCATCACCATCGTGCCGAACATTGGGTGGTGGTCAAGGGTACGGCACGGGTAACCTGCGGTGACAATATATTCAACCTGCATGAAAATGAATCTACCTATATCCCGATCGGTGAGACGCATCGCCTGGAAAATCCGGGCAATATTCCGCTCGAAGTCATCGAGATCCAGTCCGGCAGTTACCTGGGAGAGGATGACATCGTCCGTTTTGAAGACATCTATGATCGTTGTCAGGAAAATAAATAGTTCAATCAGGGCAAGGCACTTATGGATAAAGTAATCAGAAAGGCTGTATTCCCGGTTGCGGGTATGGGCACCCGCTTCCTGCCGGTAACCAAGGCCAATCCCAAGGAAATGTTGCCCATCGTTGACAAGCCACTGATCCAGTACGCAGCCGAGGAGGCCGTGCAGGCCGGCATCAACGAACTGATATTCGTTACCAGCAGCAGCAAACGTGCTATAGAAGACCACTTCGACAAGAACTATGAGCTCGAAACAGAGTTGGCGAAGCGCGGCAAGACCGAGTTGCTGTCTATCGTACAGCGCGTCGTCCCGGAGCATGTCACCTGTGTCTATGTACGCCAGCCGGAAGCGCTGGGACTGGGACATGCCGTGTTGTGTGCCAGACCGCTGGTCGGTGACGAGCCTTTTGCTGTGATCCTCGCGGATGACCTGATTGACTGCAGTGGCGCGAGCTGTCTCAGCCAGATGGTTAAGGTCTACGAAGAAAATGCCTGCAGCGTACTCGGCGTTGAGGAAGTGCCGCAAGATGAAACCGACAAGTACGGCATCGTGGACCCGGTCTCACGACAGGGGCGTAGCTCTATCGTCAGGAACATCGTTGAAAAGCCCGCGCCGGCGGTAGCCAGATCAAACCTGGCGGTGGTGGGGCGCTATATACTCACTCCGGAAATCTTCCGGCATCTGGAAAACATACCACGGGGGGCCGGTGGCGAGATTCAGCTGACCGATGCGATCGAATTTCTGCTGGAAGATGAACAGGTGCTGGCATATCGCTTCAAGGGCAAGCGCTACGACTGTGGCAGCAAACTGGGATACCTGCAGGCGACCGTCGAATATGCCCTGAAACATCCGGAACTGCGTGCCGCCTTCAGCGAATACCTGGTGGCGGAATTCGGCGAAGATGGTGGAAAAAAATCGCCTGCCACCGGTTGACAGACAAATGCCTGTCCGGCCATTGTCCTGATACGGTTGCGTGCCATTATGATACGCCCGGCGTTACCGGCCGGGTGCCGTGTGCTCCGCGGGATCACGGCCGGTAACGTCAAACGTTTACCACTGCCTGGGTGCCTGGCAGAAACTCTGCCGGTTGATTGTCGCTCGTCAAGCCACCGGGTTTCATTATGATTTTCATCTTTGCCGGCATTAAATAGTAAACCCTGTCGCTTCAGGCCCGTTTCATACTGGAAGATTCTCCCTATTCAGGAATGCTATCGATGGTGTTATAATTCGCCGATATTTCAGGGGCATGCGGATGCTGTCTTCAGATGTGTACGGATAATACGGAGAAAAATATGAAAGGGCTCATTACGGTATTTATGTCAGCGATAGTTGTGCTGGGTGCAGTGAATGTGGAAGCACGCGATGATCGCAGTATGTGGTCAATCAGTGAAGCACTCAACACCGAGGATGCCAAGCAGAGACTTGACAAGAATATCCGATTCTATTTCGGTGACCAGACTCACCCGAAGATCATCAAGGACTTCGGTGAATACATGTCCAACAAAAAGACCAATGCCTTTAACAAGACCGATGAGAAGGCATGCCAGTGGAACTTCCTGTCTGCCATGATTTCGTTTCAGGAGCGGGCGCAACGTATGGGTGGCAATGCGGTGGTCAACATCCGCAGTTACTACAAGCGGAATGAAATCAGCAGCCAGACTGAATTCGAGTGCGGTTCCGGCACTTTTGTGTCCGGCGTGACATTTCTCGGTGACGTCGTCCAACTGGCGGAATAGGCTGCTGTTATTCCCTGATCTGGCTGTCACCCCGAATGACGGCAGTCAGACCGGTCTCGGCCAGACTGCCCCGGGCTGTTTTATTTGAGGGATCCCGTCCTGACTGTAATTTTCAGACTCTTTCCTGTCAGGGGGAGTGGTAAGCCCCGTCCATGCTGCATAAGCTCAAGTCATATATTTTTCAGGAACTGGTTTTTATCGAGGATCCTGAATCATTCGGCGAGGAAGAAGACCTGTTGCAGGCCGGCCTGGACAGCATGGCTATTATTCGCCTTGTCCTGTTTATCGAGAACGAATTTGATGTGGTACTTCCAGACGACGAGCTGGCCCCGGAAAATCTGCAGACACTCAGCTGTCTGGTAAACTGGATAAAGCGACACCAGCAAGAATAGATATAGCCAGTGACCTTGCAGCGGCTTAACCCGGCGGACCATTTCACACTGGTGATGGATCATGAAATCCGCAAGTCCGGACTGGCGGGGAATTACTGCGCGTTGGTAATGGAACTGGAAGGTATTCCCGGTCATGCCGAAATCGCACGGCGTTGCACGGGGTTTGCCGGACGGTTCCCGCGTGCGGTTGCACGGTTGTCTCTACACGGCAGGCAATATGCCTGGGTTCCTTCGGGCGCGATGAGTCTGCCGTTTCAGGTCAGCAAGCCGGATACCAATGAAGGTGAAGCGGCTTGCATGCAGCAGCGCCTGCTCGAGATAGTCAATAAAGGCACCCCGGCTTCGGCGTCAGCGCCGTTCGAACTTCACTTGATCGAATCCGCAGACCGCAGCCTGCTGGTATTGCGCTGGTTCCATCCGGCCGCCGATGCGAAAGGCGCCGAGCTGGTCCTGCACCACCTCTTTAACGATTCACAAACCACACAGCAGCCGCAGGCGGCACCCGTTGATCGCTTGCAGCAGCAGTGGGGCCTGTGGCGAAAATTCAGGCTTGCCAGGCAGGCAGTGCTCAATATCCATGGGCTGGACCGGTATGCCAGTGTGCTGCCGGTTGCAACACAACACCCGGCAGATCGGCTCGCGCTGAAACTGGTGCGCTATGACGTCCGGCAAACGGAGCAGATTATGGCGCATGCCCGCAAACGTGTCGGCATTACGGGTACTACGCTTTACCTGATCGGCTGCATGATGCGCGCCATGGAAGCCACGGGGGCGACACAGGCAGGTGATGCTTACTGTGTTCCCTATGCTGCCAACCTGCGCAGGCGCAAGGCCCTGTCCCCCATGTTTGGCAACCAGGTCAGTATCCTGTTTGCCCAGGCAGGGCGTGACATGGTTGGTTCGCGGGAACTGTTGTTTGCCCATTTGCGTGACCAGAACAGGACGGCCATACGTCAGGAACTTGATCATGCTATGTTACCGCTGATGCAGGCCGGTAGCTGGTTATCACTGGAAAAATACGGGCGCATCGTTCGAGACTCGCCGGGCAAGCGGGAGCGCAGCTCGTTCTGGTTCTCCTACACCGGTGAGATGGAACCGGAACCCTTGGCCATTGCCGGTTGCCGGGTACACGGCATGCACCAGGTCAGCCAGGTGACTGCGCCGCCCGGCCTGGGGCTGCTGGCCAGCAACTTCCAGGGCCGGCTTGTGTTGAGTTACAACAGCATCAATAATCAAATTCAGGCTGACTGGCTCGAACGACTGACACAGGCCATGACGGCCGAGTTGCTGGATCTTGACGGGAAGTTTCCATGAGTCGGATAGCCTGTATTCAACGACTGCGTGAGCATGATCCCCGGCAGGTCCTGTTTGCGGAAGCGGGCAGACAGCTGGATGCGCACGAGTTGTATGCACGGGCTGCTAACCTGGCGGCACAGCTGCGCGCACGTGGCATCGGGTCGGGCAGTAATGTGGCGTTGTACCTGCCGCGCGGACTGGATGCCGTAGTGGCAGTGTACGGAATACTCCTGGCGGGTGCCTGCTATGTCCCGTTGAACAACTGCTGTCCGGGGGACCGCAATCGATTCATTATAGGTGATGCCGGTTGCCGCTGTATCATTGTGAACGACACGGTGCCGTCCTGGATAGCCAATGCAGGACTTGACACTCTCAATGTCACGACCGTGCCGGACTTGCCACCGGTTGCCGATGCAGTACCGGTGCACAACACGGAGGAACGCGCTGCGATCCTGTACACCTCGGGTTCCACCGGCCAGCCCAAGGGGGTCGTCATATCGCAGCGTGCCATTGCGGCATTCTCCAGCTGGGGTGTGTCCACGTTTGGATTGAACCGCAATGATCGTATCGCCAGCCTGGCACCATTTAACTTCGATCTGTCCTTGTTCGACCTGTTTGCCGCGTCCGCGGCCGGTGCGGCCACGTACTTTATCCCGGAGGAGCTCAAGCTGGCGCCAGCCAGGCTGGTGGACTGGCTCCGTCAGCATGCCATCAGCACCTGGTATACCGTACCGTCCATGCTCGGTCTGGTGACCCTCAAGGGCGGTCTGGACAAGCAAGGTCTGCCACGGCTCAGACAGGTGCTGTTTGCCGGCGAGGTATTTCCGACCCCGCGGTTACAACAGCTTTGCACGCTATTACCGGACACTGGCTTTTATAATCTGTTTGGTCCAACCGAAACCAATGTGTGCCTGTACTGGCCTGTCGACAGGCAGCGTCTTGTTGGCACACTACCAATCCCCATTGGTGGGACGGCCTGCCAGACAGCGCTCGCTATTGACCCGGAGCAGGGGGAATTGCTGGTGAAAGGCCCCTGCCTGATGTCCGGTTACTGGCAGGCCGGCATGGCCGTGCCGGCGCTGGATGCACAGGGCTGGTTTCATACCGGTGACCGGGTAACGGTCAATGCTGCCGGTGAATTTGAGTATCACGGCCGGCTGGATCGTATGATCAAGTGCGCCGGTTACCGCATCGAGCCCGCGGAGATCGAGCAGGTCTTGCGTGCGGCGCCGGGCGTCTTGCAAGCTGCCGTGGTGGGTGTCCCGGACCCGCTGAGTGGCACTCGTATCGCCGCTGCAGTTGCCGTCGAGGGTGCGAACCGCTCATCACTGCAGGCCCATGCCAGCAGGCAGCTGGCCGCATGGATGCGACCATCCTTCTACCTGCTCATGAAGGATTTGCCGTTCCTGCCAAATGGCAAGACCGATTACCAGGGTATTACCCGGGCCATTGAGCGGGAGATGCCACGATGACGCATCCGGGCACGGTGCCCGGGCTGGGGCCGCCGGATGATAACTCGAGGGAATCGGCGCGCGCGCGCTTCCTGGCTTGCGCCACTGCCGGCCTGCTGCGCCATGCCGTTAATGCGCAGTACGGTGGTCATGGCGACACCTTCCAGACATTGAGCAAGGCCCACGCAGAGCTGGGCATGCGGACCCGGGATCCCGGTTTGTTGCTGGCCATCAATGCCCATCTCTGGGGTGCAGTGTTTCCACTGCTACGTTTCGGTTTACCACGACAGAAAGAGGACTGGTTGCCGGGTTTGCTGGGCGGTGAACTGGTTGGCGGGCATGCCATTACCGAACCGCAGGCCGGCTCCGATATTCATGCCATGATCACCACGGCGGTTGATATAAACGGTGGTTACCGACTGGAAGGACACAAACGCTATATCACCAATACGCCGCTGGCCGATGTGCTGGTGGTGTATGCCAAGGACGAGGGCAGGTCATCACTGTCGGCCTTCATGGTGAGGTGTGATGACCCGGGGGTGGAGTTCCGGAACGGTCCCGGTGTCAAGGGCTGTGCGACGGCAACCATGGGTGACGTCGTGCTGTCCGGCTGCGAATTACCCGGGGAACGCCTGCTGGGCAAGCAGGGTGCCGGGGCATTCATGATCCAGCTGTCACTGGAGCATGAACGGGCGCTGGTTTTTGCCGGTATGACCGGTGTAATGCACTGGCAGTTGCAGCGGGTAATCGAATACGCACGCACACGGCCGGCGGGCAGTGGTTATCTGGCCGGTGTGCAGGGTATTACACACCGGATTGCTGATATGCAGCTGCGCCTCGAAACCGCCCGTCTGTGGATTCGCGAGTGTGCGCGACTGCTTGATGACGGCAAACGGATAACCCTGGCCAGTGCCCAGACCAAGCTGTACGCCAGCGAGGCCTTTCTGCAGTCCAGCCTGGATGCGGCGCATATCCTGGGTGCCTCCGGTATGGAGGGTGAACTGCCCGGGCTGGTACACGATGCCATGGCCGGGCGCTTGTTGTCGGGGAGCTCTGAAATTCAGAAGAATATTATCGCCGCCATGCTTGGACTGGGGAAGACCTGAATAAACAGGAGCAGTGCGGCTTGCTGCTGGCTGCCGTTATCAAGCATGCGGTGTCCCCGGTTTTCTGTTCTGCCGGCCTTCCAGTAGCATGCGCTGGAAATCGTTATTGCCGCGCCACAAATCGCCGGATAACAGCGCGGCAATATCGTTCTTGATGGCCTCGTTGCGGTCGGCTTCAAAAAACAGATGGTGCACCATGCCGTACTGATAATAGCGTTCCACGAACAGCTGCATGGAACGGAAGCCCAGGGTGTACTCATCATCATCACCGGCGTGCAGCGCCGGGTCACCCTCGGTACCGGCAGCCAGTGCCGGGTGCAGCCGGTCGGCGACTCTTTCGGCGCCGGTAACGGCCAGGAAAACCCCGGAAGAAAAGATCGGGTCGAGAAAGCCGGCGGCATCACCGCAACAGGCATAGCGCTGGCCATGGCGTCGCGTGTTGGTAAAACTGAAATCCGCCTCGGCCTGCACCGCTGTCTCCTGTTCCGCACCCGCCAGCAATTCAGTGAGGAAGGGCGAGGCATTCTTGTACTGTTCATAGAGCACCGCGCCGCGCCGTGACTTGTCGACAGGCTGCTGCACCACCAGGCCGATGCTTATGCGGTTATCGATGAGGGGAATAATCCAGATCCAGCCGATATCCACCATCAGGACCTTGATGTCGCCTGATGCGTACATGTCCCGGGCGGCTGCGGTGCTCATATTTCGGTAATGGGTGTAGAGTGCAAAGCGGCCGAGGTTCTCGATGCGCTCGATCCCGGCGTGCTTTCTGCCCATGAAAGTACTGCGCCCGGTTGCATCGATGAGGTAGCGTGCACCGTACTGTCCAAGGTCGGTGGTTACCTGTACGCCGTCGGCATCGATAGCGACGGCCGATACCGACTCCTGCTGCTGTAACCTGACACCGTGACGTATAGCATTCTCGACCAGCATATGATCGAAGCGGGCACGCTCCACCTGATAGGGCTGGTACTGTCCGTTCAGACAGAAGCGCACCTGCTGGCCGCTGTGCTCGTCGATAAATTCGGCACCGTTCTTGTGGAGATATTTTTTTCTGTCCCATTTGATACCCAGGCGGTCAAACACCGGCGTGCTCAGGGGTAGCATGGATTCGCCAATATGAAAGCGCGGGTGGCTGCAGCGTTCGATGATCAGTACCTTGTGGTCCCGTTGTGCCAGCAGGGTGGCCGCGGTCGAGCCGGCCGGCCCGGAACCGGCCACGATGACGTCATATTCCGCTGCAGCCATCAGATAATGCCTCCCGAGACATTGACTACTTCGCCGGTAATGTAGGAGGCATCGTCTGAACAGAGGAAGGCAACGACTGCAGCGATCTCCGCGGCACTGCCGGCGCGTTTCATCGGTACCACCTCCCTGATGATATCAGCCGGTATATCATCGATCATGCCGGTATCCACAAAGCCGGGGGCCACGACGTTGGCGCAAATGCCGCGGCTCGCCACTTCCTTGGCCAGCGAACGGGTCGCGCCGATCAGCCCGGCCTTGGCGGCGGCATAGTTCGTCTGTCCGCGGTTGCCATGCAGGGCGGCTATGGATGAGATGCTGACAATGCGTCCCCAGCGCTGGCGGATCATTGGCATGATCAGCGGTCGGGTGATATGAAAAAAACCATGCAGGCTGGTATCGATCACGCGTCGCCACTGGTCTTCCTCCATGCCGGGGAAGGGCGCATCTGCGGTGATGCCGGCATTGTGGACGATGACGTCAATGGTTCCCTCGCTGGCAAGCAGGGCATCCAGCGCTTGCTGGCACTGCTCCCGGTCGGTAACATCAAAGCCGGCAATCGATGCGGTCCCCCCGTGCGCGGTGATCCGTTCCGCGACCTGCTGCGCACGGTCAGGATTGTTGCGGTAGTGTATCCATACCTGCATGCCGTTTGCGGCCAGGCGCTCGGCGATTGCCCCGCCGATACCACCACTGCCACCGGTAACAAGGGCCTTGCGGGTCACACGGATTCCCCGGGAAGTAATACCACCATCAAGGTGCCTGTAAAAACACACTGTTCACCAAAATTTACCTCACCCTCGAATAATGCCGCATCCGCGGTGCCGGCCTGGTAGCGGGCATGGATATGCAGTTCTGCGCCCACCGGGATACGTGCCTGTTCCACCCGGAAGAATTTTACCTGCACTATGGCGCCGGGTCGCGCTGCGTTGCCGTGCGCACACGCACCGAACAGGATGCCCGCGGCCTGCGCCAGCAACTCTACCCCCCCGGTAGCGGGAAACAGTCCGTTCTGCAGCAACGGGTTGTGTGCATCGATTACACTGGTGCAGTGTACGCTGTCTGTATCCTGCATCAGGATAGCGGTCAGCATCAGCATGGGTGGCCGGTGCGGCAACAGGTGTTCAAAATCGCTGTGGGCTGTCGACGTCATGGCATGAGCATGTCGACCAGCCAAGGCCGTGGCCCCGAAGACAGGGTGATTTGTTGCCGGCCGCTGGCGGCCTGTTGCAGTACCTTGAACAGGGGCAGGGCGGCCATGGCCGGATTCTGCGCCGGGAAATCCGTAACGGACAGGGTAGCGTCAGGCACGCTCGGTTGAAAGGGCCGGTGCAGCAATGGACAGTCACGTGCTTCGCAATCCAGTACCAGGGCAAATGCGCAGGTCTTCCAGGCGTAGTCGGGCAGCAATTGTACCGGCATGGTCTCATCGAAGACGACCAGCAATACCCGCTCCGTGACCGTTTGCAACTGACACCAGGCTTCCAGCAGGCCAAGTGCAAAGCCGTCATCCAGTGCACCCATGGCCTGCATGGAGGCCATGCTGCCGGTGGCCATACTCCAGTAGCCGGCCGCGGTATTGTGTACCGAGTTGTGGAACAGGGTGGGTGACAGCGGGTATTCCTGTCGGGTGATCGAGCGGCATAGCTTGTCTGTAACCTGCATTTCACCGACAGAGGACACAAAGATGGCGGGCAGCTTGCGGCTGGTACCGGCAGCGGCACAGGCACGCTCGGCGGCGGTAATCGCTGCCCGTGTCGCATTGCTGGTGCGACGTCGTGCCATGGGCGGCAGTATCGATGCGTCGAGTCCGGCATCTGCAAACCCGAGACCGGCCGCGACGTCCTCATCCGGGATGCACAGTCCGCGGCCCAGGATGGCCATGGTTGCTGACAGCATGGCGGTTTCAGTCATGTTGCCAACCCAGCACCACGGAGGTGTTGTTGCCGCCGAAGCCGAAATTGTTATTCATGGTAAAGGCAACCGGAACGTCTGTTTCGCTGTTACGGTTGACGGTGCAGCGAAAGGCAGCATCGACCTGGTTCAGGTTGCAGGTGCCGGGTCTGAATCCATGCTTAAGGCTAAGCCAGCTGATGATGGTTTCGATGCCACCGGCAGCGCCCAGTGTGTGGCCGGTCAGTCCCTTGGTTCCGCTGCAATGAAGTTCGGGGCCAAACACCTGTTCCATGGCCAGCATTTCTGCGCTGTCGTTGAGCACGGTACCGGTGGCGTGCAGGTTGACGTAATCGATGTCTGCCGCCGTGATGCCGGCCTGGGCAAGCGCCGCGCGCATTGCGAGCACGGCACCCGCGCCTTCCGGGTGCGGGGCGGTCATGTGATGGGCGTCAGAAGTTTCACCGCAGCCCAGCAGGTGCACACAGTGCGATAACCCGTCGTGCGGTTTTTCAAGCAGCAGCAGTCCGGCACCTTCACCCAGGCTGATACCGCTACGATCCTTGTCCAGCGGGGTACAGGGTTGTTCCGACATGATATCGAGGCTCTTGAAACCGTACATCGTCAGGCGGCATAGCGAGTCCACCCCGCCGGTCAGTACCGCATCACACACCCCGGTCGTTATCAGCCGTTGTGCGCTGGCCAGTGCCTTGCTGCTCGATGAACAGGCGGTCGAGATTACGTAGCAGGGTCCTTCCAGCCCCGTTTCGGACTTCAGGAAGCGCGCCGTCGCTGCCCAGCTGTGCTGGCTGGGCAGGTTGAATGATGCCGGCACCCGGCCGTGTCTCTCAAGGTAAGCATAGGCATTCTCGGTTTCGTAGATGCCCGAGGTACTGGTCCCCAGGACGATACCCACCCGGTGTGCTCCATAACGGTCAATGGCCTGATCCACGGCGCCGCGCAGTCCGTCGGCCGGGTGGTTGATGGTGGCCAGCGCAATACGCGCGTTGCGTGTGGAATATTCCTCAAGCGACGGGTTCAGCTCCAGCAGGTACTCATCCGCTATTTCGCCGCAATAGGCCGGGAAGTCGATATCAAACAGGCGCGGCGGGTGCAGGCGGTGTTGCCCGTCGAGCAGGGCCTGGTACAGGCTCTGCGTGCCGGGACCACAGGCACTGAGTACCGAGCAGGCAGTGATGGGTAGCGGTGGCAGTGTGGCCGTGGTGTTCACCGGATGCGGTTGATGCCTGTTCATTTAATGTGATTAAACGTCGATTCCCCGTTACCCGTGTGCCCGAGCATGACCGGACACAACAGAAAGCCTGCCAGTACGCCCGGGGCAACCGTCCAGGCAAGGGCATGCAAGGCCGGGTATTCAGCCGCGCCCAGACTGGCAAATGCTGCCGCAGTAGTAATGGCCGAGACCGTGATCGCCTGGAATGTACGCACCCGGTTGCCGCTTCTATTTTCCAGAAAAAACACGCCGTAATCCACACAAACCGCAGCCGTTAGCAGCAGGCCGATCAGGTGCAGCATGCCCATGGGGGCACCGGACAGTCCCCACAGGCCCAGCAGCAGCATGATCGACAGGGCGGCTGGCGTGAGTGCCCGCAGTGCATCCACTGCAGACCGGTAGCGTACGCTCAGCAATGCCAGGATGACCAGTATTCCCCATACCAGCATGGTCTGGGCCTTCTTGCGATAGTTCCTGGATAATTGCCGGATATTGTCCTTTTGGCTGAAATAGCGCGCACCCGGAATGGCCCGCAAGGTATCCAGCAGCGCCTGCGGCTGATGCTTGCCCAGCCAGATGACAGCCGTCGTGCCGGCCGTGTCCGGCAGCAACTGCGTGGCCAGCAGGGCGGCAACCGGCGTTGCCATGGCCTGTTCGGGTTTGAGCAGGGACTCGGGTGCAGTGGTCAGTGCCGGAAAGGCCGCGGCGCTGAGACCGTGGTCTGTCAGTGTTTTTGTCCAGCGTTCCTGCACCGCCGGATTCATGGCGTCATTCCATGCCTGCGCGTTACGGGCTTGCAGCTGTCTTGATGCAACCCATGGAAACAGCGGGTAATAGGCGTCCAGCTTGCCCTGCTGCTGCAGTCGTGAAAGCTGTCGCTGTACGTTTTCTGCGGTTTGCAGCACGGCTTCCATGCTCTCGCCGGTCACGAGGATGAAACGGCCGGGTTCGATGCTGGACAGGCGGGCACGAATCAACCGGTCCGTATCTGCAAGCTGTTGCAGTGATGGCGCCAGCCCGCTCAGGTCATCGCCCCAGTGTATTCGGGTGCCGCCGGCCAGCAGGCAGCCGGTAATAATGGCGATGACCAGGTAGCGTGACCGTGTACCGGCACCGGCAGCGAGAAGCCATGACAGGTTGATGCGCGGCTGAACCTGTATGCGGAACAGGCCCATCAGCTCGGGCAGTATGTAACGGGTGATCAGCAATGCCGCTACGATACCGCTGCCGGTAAACAGGGCTACCTGCTTCAGGCCCGGAAAGCCGCTGAAGCTCAATGCCGTGTAACCGATGAGGGTGGTTGCGCCACCGACCAGCAGCACCGGCCATATCCGGCGGATGGCCTGCACCCTGTCAGCGCCGGTACTGGCCCCAGCATGTACCATGCTGTGAATGAAGTAATCGATGCAGATCCCGATCAGTGTGGTGCCGAGGGCCAGCGTCAGGCCATGCAGGTAACCGTACACCCACTGGGTCAACAGGGCTGCGATGCAGGCGGTGGTGAACAGCATGATACTGATGCACAGCAGTGCGCGGAATGATCGAAACACCAGCCAGGACAGCAGGATGACGAGCCCTATGGAGAGGGTGCTGATACGGGTGATGTCACGCCTGACCTGCGCATGGATGTTGACTGCAAATACCGGTACACCGGTATATTCCAGTGTGAAACGCCCGTCATAGCGACTGTTCAATGCGCCGAAGATCTCTGCCATTGCCTGTTGAAAGTCTTGCTGGGCGACGATGTCCAGACCCGCGAGCTGCGTTTCCAGGAAAAACGCACTATGCGCCGGGTCGGCGTCAGGTCGGCTATATGCCTGACCGGCCCGTGTGAACCACGCCAGCGTCAGCAACATGGGGTCGTCAGTCAGCAGGGACTTGACCAGTGACGGATCGGGCCCCAGCAGTGCTGCCCTGATCGTCTCGGCTTGTGACGCCATGCCCGCCGGGCCGAGCAGCCGGCTTACCTCGCTGTCGGGTTGCAACGAGAGCAGGTGCAGCTGGTGGGGTGCATAAAAGTGCAGCAGTTGCAGTATATCAGTCTGGCTGAACGGTTCTGTCCAGACGCGCCGGACCTGGTTTGATTCTGCCAGTGCCTGTTGCAATGCAGTCACGAATTCCATGGCGGTCGGGCTGTCAATTCCCGGGTGGGCAATACTGATCAGGTAGCGTCGGGCCAGTTCATCAGACTGTAGCTGGCCTGCCAGAAAACCGGGATCGGCGGAACCGCTGGAAAAAAAGAAATCACCGATATCGGTTCGTATAGTGGTCAGCTGTATTGCCGCCGCGGCGAGGCCGGCAGTAACCAGTAAAAACGCCCAGGCCCTTGTCATGGTGACGCGCCTGCTAGTGGGCCGGTAACCGGTCAAGTGTCTGCTGCAGTTCGCGGCCGGCTGCCATACCCTGCGACACTAATGACAACTGCCATTCAGTGCGGTCACCGTCGGCAGTTTCCAGCACCAGGCGGTCTGGTCCGTGGCCGGTCGCACCGGATATCTGCATGCGGATGATCTCTTGGCCCGTGTACTGGCGCGGCGCAAGTTGCAATATCCAGCGTTGCTCGGCGGTATCGAAGCTGATCACGTAGTCCTGTTCCAGTTCGGAGTGCCCGGTCGTACCATATAATAGTTGCATGAACGGCTCCATTCCCGGCACGGCAAACGGCTGTTCCAGCTTCAGGCTGCGATGCATGTTCTGTGCAGCGTCGATATGCAGCATCCGCCCGGCAGAGATGACGGTCATAACACGCGTCGGTGATTGCTGCGCAATCACCATCTGCTGCCGGGATGTGTACATGTCGCCGGTGGCCTGCCACGGTGCTGACAGCAGCTGTAGATACCGGGTTTCCCGGTAGCTGAAATGGCGGGCCTCCTGTACGCGTATACGTTCCAGTACGCTGCCGAGCGTATCCTGTGCAGTCGCCTGCAAGGGAAGCAGAGCCGCTACCGCTGCAAGCAACAGCGGCAGGCTAGCCAGTTTCATCCGGTACTGTAGCAACATGGCCTGCAATGATGTCGGTTATGGCTTCCGGGACGCATGGCTGCAATTGTCCTGACGCGTCGCATACCGCCTGCTTGGTGTAACCGTAGGCGGCGCGCTTCCCGGTGCCGGCTTCACATATCCGGTACTCGATCAGGATGTAGTATTCCCACTCCCGGAAGTGTGCCGAAATGTCGATCTGTTGTCCGTATCTGAGTGCTTCACTGTAGCGGCACTGCGATTCAATGACAGGGAAGGTGAAGCCGAAGCGGCCCATGTCATCGACATCAAGGTTCAAAGAACGGTACAGCGCGGTTCTGGAAAGTTCAAAGTACTTGTAGTAGTGCCCGTGCCAGACGATGCCGAGGCTATCGACGTCATGAAACGGGATTTCGTAGGGGATTGTGACAGTCATGGTTTGGCGTCGGTCGGCAGGTTCCAGAACTCGTAAAAATTAAACCAGTTATAGGGGTATTCACGGGCCTTCTCTGCCAGCAAGTCAGCGTATTGCTGTGCATAAACCTGTGCCTGCTGCTCACGCTGTCCACGTGCCAGTGCTATATGTTCGGCAAGCTTGATAGCGCAGGTATCGTAAACGTAGTGGTCGACACGCAAGCCGAAAAAACAGAACACCGGGCAATGCAGTATGGATGCCAGGTAATACGGACCTGTTGGCAGGTAGGCCGTTTCACCCATGAAGTTGACCTGGGCTTTCCTTTCACCGATGCCGATGCGGTCGCCGAGTATCGCGAGAATGCCGCCGCTGTCGATTACGTCGCGCATGCGAAACACCGCGTCGGGTTCTGTCGGATCGATAAAATTCTGTTGCAGCTCCGGGTTGATCGCATCGAGTGCCCGGCGGATCTTGGTCGAGCCGGAAAAGTAGGCGACGATATGGATGTCCATGTCCATCCTGTCAATGGCGAACAACTTGCAGGCTTCGAAATTACCGAGGTGTGACCCCAGCATGATCATGCCGCGTCCGTCCTGCCGGGTTTCCATGAGCGCCTCGCGTCCGCTGGGGTGCACCTCGAACCGGTCTGCATCGCCGATGAGAATGGTGACACGGTCGACCAGGCAGCGTGAGAAGTACAGTAGCTGGCGATAATAATCCGACCAGCGAGCCTGCCCCTTCGCCAGGGTAAAGAAATGCGTGCTGGCCCGGTGCGCCGTGCGCCCGGTAATGAAAAAATAGGCGGCAATCGGATATAACAGCAGATTGACCAGCCAGCGATGCCTGCCCCGGCACAGCCAGATCATGAAGCTGATGGTCCAGGATGTGCCCCGTTCCCTGGCCGTGATCCACTCGTTCATGGGTTCTGAATCTTCGCGCGGCGCAGCAGCCAGCGTAACGGTGCCTGCAGTACCAGGCAGGTATGCAAGCCGACGTTGAGTATATTGTCGTGCAGACCGCGAAAGTGCGATACACCACCTTCTTCGGCGGACAGATAGCGTACCCGGGTGGGTACGCTCTGTACCGGGATGCCTGCCCAGTATGCCCTGATCAGGATCTCGGGGTCAAAGCACATTCTCGAGCACAGGCTGCGCAGTGCACAGGTCGCGGCAACCGGGTAGATTCGAAAGCCGCACATAGCATCCGGAAGTTTCAGGGTGCCGGCCTCGAGGGCGATCATCAGTCTGGTAAGTTTGCGGCCGTATTTCCGAATCGCGGGAATATCATCACCGAATACAGGTGCACCGAGTATCAGTGCATCCGGTGCGGCACTCATGCAATCCAGAAGCTGCGGAATGTTGCCCAGATCATGCTGTCCGTCTGCGTCCACCTGCAGAGCATGGCTGAAACCGAGGCCCAGGGCCTGTTGCAGGCCTGCCTTGACAGCTGCCCCCTTGCCGCGGTTGACGGGTAAATGACGTACCTGGATATGCTCCGGATCGTGATCTGCCAGCCGGTCGATAATGGCCGGTGTCGCATCATCACTGCCGTCATCAACGATGATGACGTTCTCGATATACTGTTGCAGTCCCGCGACGACACTCCCGATTGTCGCGGGATTGTTATAGACCGGGACCAGTCCGCACACTGTTTCAGACAAGTGCACCACCTGCCAGTTGCAGAATGCCCTTCGAGGCCACAGTGGCATTGTTTTTCACAATAAAGCTGATTTCGCCGGAGGGTGTGCGCTGCAGACGGATGGTGAGGGTGTCGCCCGGCTGGATACGGCCGGTAAATTTTATCCCGGATCCTCCTGCAATGACCGCGCTCCAGTCCGCTTGCCGTTGTAACAGTGCCCGGATCATTTCGATCTGTGCAACCGCCGGCATAATCGGCATGCCGGGGAAATGCCCGCTGAAAAATGGCATGTCAGCAGCTACAACACAGCTGCAGGAGAGCGCGTCGCCGTCCCGGGACCGGCTGATATTGTCAAAGTTGAACACGGGCCTGGTCATGCTCATCGAACAGGTTCGCCACTGCCTTGCCCGGCAGTTTGCCGCTGGCAGTGCGCGGCAGTTGGTCAACCACCAGTATGCGCCGGGGAATCTCGATGCCATCAAGCTTGCCGCGAAGATCCGATTGCAGTTGCCTTGATGACAGCGGGTAGCCGCCATCTGCAACGACGACGGCCCAGACGGCCATGTCGCGGACAAGTCCCCTGGCGGGTACGGCGATGACAGCGGCTTCCGCAACACCGGGACAGGAGCGGATGCTGTCCTCGATGTTCGTCAGGGAGACCCGCTTGCCCGCGATCTTGACGATGGTGTCCGTGCGTCCCAGCAGCTGAAACCGTCCCTGTTCGGGTAACGTAATGCGGTCGGCAGTGAGGAATCCGCCTGTGAATTCATCGCTGACAAACGGTGAATCTACCTTGAGCAGGTCCTGTTCCGCAGACAGGCAGACCTGGGGAAAGGCCTGCCATGTCTCGGCGGATAGCTGCCTGCGGTGGCCAATAACGCCGGTCTCGGTGGAGCCGTAGATTTCGAGGATGTCAGTGCCGTTTTGCTGTTGCCATTGCCGGGCAAGGCTGCCAGGTAACGGGGCGGCGGCTGACACACACAGTATGCCACGCAGATCGGTTCCGTCTTCCAGCATCGCCTGGTACTGGGCGGGGACGCTGATCAGTGTTTTTGCACCATTGTGCTGCAGTGCCTGTAACACGTCGCACGGGTAGCGGGGCATTTCATCTACCCATGCGTTGCCCAGTACCCAGGGCAGCAGTAGGGAGAAGGTCAGTCCGTAGAGGTGCTGTGGCGGTACCCCGGCCACCACCGGTCCGGCAGGCCAGTCGAACTCCGCGGCAATGGCGCGGGCTTCATCGAGCAGATTTGCGACTGACTTGGTGATGGCCTTTGGTGTACCGGTGGAGCCCGATGTAAACAGCTTCACGGCGTGTATGTCACCCGGCAGCAGCGGCTCCCAGCTGCCGTGTGCCGCACTGGCGTCATTGCCTGGCAACTGCCGCCCCCATTCCGTGTCACATTCAAAGGCGATGTTGAATCGGTTGCGGATGTTCCGCAGGGTCTCATCGAGGTGATTTGGCGGCAATACTACCGTCCTGCCACTCAGCCATGACGCCAGCAGGCCGACGCTGAATGCATAGCGTCCCGGGCAGCTGATCAGGGTGTCGCCATTGCGTCGCAGCTGTGCTGTCAGTCGGTCGACATCGGCATGAAACTGCCCGAGTGAAATAGTGCTTCCTGCCATGCAGGCCAGTGGCTTCGTCTCACTTGAGGTGAACTGCAGACAGCAGCCGTCATGCTGATCATGCGCCGTCATGTTTCTCCTGCTCCCAGATCTTGTGGCCGTTGTTGACAATACTGCGAATGGTCCGGGCGAGTGGCGGAATTTCCAGATCCGGGAATGCGATCCGTCGCCACAGGTACTCACCCAGCAGCAGTGCGCCAATGAGCAGGTAGACAATCAGGCCGTTGTAGAGAATCCAGGCGGCGTCGTCGCCGCGGATGGCAAGCCACGCACACACTGCAATATTGGTGGCAAAGAAAATCGTCCAGAGAATTGTCAGTTTTCTGCAGTAGGTTGTGATTCCAGGTGGCAGTTTATCGTCAAAATCCAGGCGTGCAAATCGCTCGATCAATGGAGTAGTGTTCAGGCTCTGCATGAAAATATAGAACAGGCTGGCATGAATAAGCAGCGGGGACAATTTAAGTATTGCGTCTATCCCGAACAGTCCGGCTGATGCCAGGACACTGACCAGTAGTGTAACCGCCCACCATAGCCAGTTTTCCCTGTGTTGCAGCTTCCACACGACCAGGCCGAAGACCAGCAGGGCACCCAGCCATGCAATCTGGTATGACAGGAGCAGGTAGATAATCACAGGGTAACCGGCAATTAGCAGGCCAAACTGTGCTCCTTTAATGATCCGGCCTAACATGCAGCAAGCCTATCTGGTGCGGTTTTCGGTAATGAAGTCAGCCAGCGCATTCAGGGAGGAGAATATTTCCTTGTTACGTTCGTCGGATGACTTGATCTTGATGCCGTATTTCTTGTCCAGTATCACTGCCAGCTCCAGTGCATCGATCGAGTCCAGTCCCAGGCCATCGCGAAACAGCGGCGCGTTTGCGTCAATTTCGTCGAGTGTAATGTCTTCCAGGTTAAGTTCGGATATCAGCAGTGCCTTCAATTCATCAATCACATTCTTTCCCTTGCAGGTTACTTGCAGGTGCGAATTATACAAGACTGGGCGTCTTGATGGTAAACATATAAGGCAGCCTAATCAGTGAGATGCGTGATTCACCAGGTCCGGACGGGCGGGGTGGGCAAGCACCTTGCCGGCCACGCTGAACAGGATGAAACAGTGCAATAGCCACTGTATTATCACGTGGGCAGGCAGGCAGGTAATAACCCGTGTCAGGCACGTGAGGACAGTTTATTCATGAAATTTAATATGGGACCGAATCGGGTCAGCGCCTTTGATGCAAAGACACTGGCACAGTGGATTGCTTTTGCCCCGTTTGTTTTCCAGGCCACCGTGGTGATGCGTGACCGTGGCCTGCTGGCCAGCATCGATGCGGCCGGTGAGGCGGGCATCGATGCGGTACAGCTGGCCGATCAAACCGGAATCTCACTGTATGGTACCAGGGTATTGCTGGATTTCGCTGTCGATATCGGCCTGGTACAGGAAGCAGGCGGTACTTACAATCTGGCAAAGACAGGTTACTTTATCCTCAATGATGATATGACACGGGTGAATATGGATTTTACCCGCGATGTCTGTTACCAGGCGCTTGGTGCCCTTGACCAGTCCATTCGTGATGGCAAACCCCGCGGACTGGCCGCGCTGGGAGACTGGGAGAACCTGTATGACGGTTTGACGCGTCTACCCGGTTCAGCCTCGGATAGCTGGTGCCGCTTCGATCACTTTTACTCCGACCGCGTGTTCGATGAATTCCTGCCGGTAGTGTTTGCAACACCCGTGAAAGAGGTGCTGGATATTGGCGGCAACACCGGCCGCTGGGCACAGCGATGCCTGGCCCACGATCCGCAGGTACGCGTCACCATCATGGATTTACCGCGGCAGCTGGCCATCGCCAGGGAGAACATTGCCACGGCGGGATACGGCGACCGCTTCAATGAATATCCGTTTGATGTACTCCGGGATGAGCGTCCCTATTACAAGGGTGCCGACGTGATCTGGATGAGCCAGTTTCTCGACTGTTTTTCCGAGCAGGAGATTCTGAAGATACTCGAAAATACTGTAGCGGTCATGGATAGCAATACCGTGTTGTATATCATTGAGCTGTTCTGGGACCGTCAGAAATATGATGCCGCTCGCTTCAGTCTTAACGCGACCTCGTTGTATTTTACCTGTATCGCCAATGGCAAGAGCCGCATGTACCACTCCGGGGATATGAAGGCACTGGTGCAACAGGCCGGTCTGGTAGTGGAACAGGAAACCGATGATATCGGTGAAGGGCATACTGTGTTTCGTTGCCGGTGTGCCTGACGCCTGACTCCCCTGGCCAGGAAACACTGGATAAGGTATGCCCGGTTATAATAAGGAACAGCAATCACCGTGAACTTGATGGATAAGGGTATTTCCCGGGAATACCGCCTTTCTTGCGGGTGAATGATTCAATCGAGCGGGATTGAAGACAGGTGTTTCTTGAAGATATGATTTTCGGACTCCTCGACCGATTTTATATAGCGCCGCATAGCGTCAAGCACTGGCACTTCTTCCCGGTTAAAGACTTCGCCCTGGAGTAGTTGCAGTACTTGCAATCGATAATCCTTCGATTGTATGAAATGGGTGAAAAGATGTATGAGCTTGTAATACAGGCGTATAAACTCGTACCAGATCTTTACCCCGGAGAATAACCGGTCTTCAAACGGTTTAAATGCGGCCTTGCTGAAATCACCTGTATCAATGGCATGGCAGATCTGTTCAGAGGCGAACTTCGCGCTGTAAAGTGCGATACTGACACCGGAAGAGAAGATGGGATCGACAAACCGGGCAGCATCACCAACCAGTAAAAAGCCGTCACCGGTGATCTGATCCATACTGTAGCTGTAATCCCCCTCGCGCTTGAATTCATTTATCCGTTGGGCAGATTTTATGACCTGTGAAAGATCAGGGTTCAGGTTCACATGGGTGTTGAAAAATTCCTCCACACCCAATTTGGATTGCTTGAAATATTCCTGCTTGGTTACAACCCCCACAGACGTTATTTCCCTGGTAATCGGGATTTGCCAAACCCAGCCCTGTTCTATGGGGAGGAAATAAATGTGAATGTACTCGGCTGTTGGCCCCTTTCCCTTTGCCAAACCCTCGAACCAGGCATGAACGGCAAATTGATTGAAAATCGGGTCTTTTTTCTTCATTCTGAGTTGTCTGCCCAGGAGCGTGCCGCGCCCACTGGCATCCACGACTACTTTACAAAAAAGGTCAATGTCCTTGTCGCCCAGTTTGACTCTGACTCCGGTGGCCTGTCCATCATCAAACAGGACCTGCCTGACATGAACGCCCTGATAAATATCCGAACCCAGTTTTTCAGCGTGTTTCAACAACAACTGGTCAAACTTGCTGCGTTGTACATGATATGTGTATTCCTGGTGAATCCCTTCCTGAGGGAATTCCCGAAATGCAATTGAAAATTCCTTACCAGTTGGCGCGTGCCAGGACGCCCCGAATTTACGGATAAAACCCTCTCGTTCCATGGTTTCCAGGAATCCAATATCCTCGAATACACGGGTTGTAGATGGTACCAGTGACTCACCTACATGGTCGCGCGGGAATATGCTGCTTTCGAAGATCGTATTGCTGATCCCTGCCTTTGACAGGTAACAGCCTAGAGCCGATCCTGCGGGGCCTCCACCAATAATGATTACATCGCTCAATATATTCTCCTGGCCAGGCTGGCCAATAATTACCTAGCGAAACAAACCAGCTCCGGTGAGATGATGCGCTGCTGTCCGGGTATTAACCAATTAATATCATGAGTCTGAAGAGAGGATGAGAGGAGCATCTGTCAGCCGGTTCTCAGTGTCCGCCCATGAGTGGTTTTGAAGAGTTTCTCGTGGTCCTTTACTGGCCGGTCCGCTAACTGGTTGTCACTGATCTGGTGTACATGTCCGTCGAGTATTTCAAAGCTGATCCCGGATTTCAAATAGTTGCTGAAATCGGGTTGTAACCGGTGCTTGCTGCAGGGTGGCAACCGGTTTTCATGCGGTTACCCCTGAGTTGTTTCACGGTGTGGAAGTCGCGGTGCCAGAACCGGCCGCCACCTGCAGGTTCCTCATGCATTAGCCTTGTCCCGGCGTGGCAGCAGACATCTCGGCCAGAGCGCCCAGTATCTTTTCCCTCACAGCCCGCGCAAGTCCGGTTGCCGTTCGCTCGGTTTCCAGCAAGTCCTCGATACGAACCACTGGCAGATAACGGATCGTCATTATGTTCCTGTACCGTGAGAAATCGATCCAGCTCTGGTTCTTGCCGAGAAACAGAGGTTGACAAAAGATTACCGCCGGTTGTATCGGTGCCTGGCACTTGAGCGCCGCGCGAAATGCCGTTGTCCGGAACTTGTACACCGTTGAGGCCGACTCCGAGCGCGTGCCTTCCGGAAAAAAAACGACGTGGTGACTTTCCGCAAGACGTTCACAACAGGAGGAAATGATACGCTTGCTGGCACTGGCGGTGCCGTCCATGCCCTCGATATAGCCGCCGGCCCGAACGAAGGAAGAAAGTACCGGATTATCGAGAGAGCGGGACTTGTACAGGCAAACCGCGTTAGGCAGGTCCCGCAGTAATGCAATAAAGTCCAGCAGGCTCGGATGGTTGGCAACCATGATGCAGGGCTGGTCGTACGGCGTGCCTTCAAATCTGAGTTCTACAAGACCAAGAAAATCCAGCGTGGCAAGGTAATGCATCACGTGGCGGTGGGCGATGTACAGTGCATTCCGGCGAGCATCCGGGCCGCCTTTCGCCTTGTTTATCACCCGCGGCATCTGCCATTTCCCCAGCCAGAGAACCTGGGCGGCAAACTGCAGGAAGCAATATGCGGTGAGTGTGATTCTCAGGGGGATAGTCAGGATCTGTCTGATAGTCATCAATGCAACGGGTTTATGCTCGAAACTCCCTGTGGGAGACGGAGTTCAGTGCGTTCCAATGGTGTATTGGTTACCTGCACAATCCAGACGTGGCGCCGAATACCGTTCTCCCCCATGGAGGAGTCGCGGATCGGGGCAGGTGGACGGCAACCTTTGACGTTATACCTCTCACCGACAGGTCACGCCGCTCACAGGGTGAACGGCACCAATGTCTGTCGCTGATGACGGAAGAGGCCGCTGCCCGTGTGCCTGACAGAAACTTGCCAGTTGATCGATGGTCGTTATGTCTTCGAGTTTCATGACAGCCTTCATCCTTCCCGGCATAAAAGAAACCGTGACCGATTCAGACCAATACCTTATTTGAAGAGGCCGCAACTAGCCTGATTTATCACAGAAGTCTATTATACAAAGCCCCGGTAAAATAACTACGCTTTGACTTCGGTTGCCTTTTGTATGCAGGTGGTGAAAATCAGTCTGTTACCGGACATTCCCTGGAGGAGGTGCGCAGGATCGGGCTTGCCAAACACGCGGCCGGGTCTTGTGGCGGACCGCTACCCGGGCCACCTGCGGGTGTTTCTGTCAGGTACCGTCAGTATCGTTGGTCATGAGACCCGGCATACGGAAGATGTGGTCGCGCAACCCCGGGAGATCTGCCGCAACCTGGCCGCCGTCCTGCAAGGCACCTGCAACAATCCGGGACAGCAGGACGACCCGGGTATTATGATGTCCGCGCTGCGCGTGTACCTGCGTCACCCAGGGAACTCCACGGCCATCCGCCGTGTCCTGGAGCAATTCCTGGATATTCCGGGCAGATTGTCTATTTGAAGGGGGATTTATGCCGGTCCGGTCTGCTGCTGGAAGTCATGGGAAGTTTCAATCTGACTGGAAATACCGTTGCCGGGCGTGGCTGGCGCTCCCGGTACTGCTGATCCTGCAGGTCCGTATGGTGTCGGCCGGTGAGTTGCCGCTGTGGGAGGTCGGTGCCGGTGTGTTCCCCAGTACCTATCCTGCCTATCGCGGGTCGGATGACCAGCAGTACTACTTGCTGCCATTCCCCTATCTGGTCTATCGCGGTGATATCCTGAAGGTCGATCGCGAGGGGCTCCGGGCGCGATTGTTCGATTCCGACCGGGTGGAGATCAACATCAGCATGAACGGCGCAATTCCGGTAAAGAGCGGCAATGACAATGCACGCAAAGGCATGCCGGATCTGGATCCGGTATTCGAGATCGGACCGTCTGTCAATCTGGCACTGGTCAGACCCACCCCGCAGCAGACACTGAAACTGAAACTTCCGCTGCGTGCGGTGATTGCAACCGATTTCAGCAGTGCCAGCCGGGAGGGCTGGATATTCAATCCGCATCTCAATCTGGATAATACGGCGGTCGCGGGTGGCTGGGATATCGGACTCAGTCTGGGGCCGCTGTTTGCTACGAGCAAGTACCATGCCTATTACTATGAGGTAAAACCGCAATTCGCCACTCCCAGCCGCCCCGTCTACCAGGCCTCCGGCGGATACAGTGGCACGTCGGCTGTTGCCAGCATCAGCCGCCGTTTTGCAAATGTGTGGCTGGGCGGCTTCTTGCGATACGACTACCTGTCAGGTGCCAAATTCGATGACAGTCCGCTGGTCGATACCAATCATTCCCTGATGGGTGGTGTTGCCGTGGCCTGGGTTTTTGCACGGTCGTCGAGGACAGTACAACGCTAGCCCGGATTTCTCACCGGAATCCCGGATGCTGGCGCACGACTGCATGGATGCAGGAGGTAGAGCACCAAAAGTAGGCGCTTTAGGCGACGCATGGAGCAGTTGCCGAGGATTCGTGTGGCTGGGCGCCGCTCTGGAGCGAAAGTGG
>Ga0210064_1000056_pt1 | contig 50947 bp, 38 predicted proteins | sample Muzzi_CordC_D2_FD_185531 | JGI IMG/M metagenome (GOLD analysis project Ga0210064, IMG submission 185531) | Wetland microbial communities from San Francisco Bay, California, USA, that impact long-term carbon sequestration - Muzzi_CordC_D2 (SPAdes) | ecosystem: Environmental > Aquatic > Marine >... | reverse complement strand
GTCATAGATGGGGATACATAGATCCACCGTTTCAGGTACTGGATAATATTATTTTGTGTATACGGCCCAGCTGTACCGGTATCCTGAACAGTGTGGTGCCTGAAGGGAGTAGTTCGCGCGGGCCAACATTTAATGGGTAGCTTATACTGTCTGTTATTAGCAATAAGAACAACGGAGATAGGAATTGATCATCTCGCACAAGCATAAATTTATATTCATAAAGACGGAAAAAACAGCAGGAACAAGCATAGAAGTTGCTCTTTCCAAGTATTTAGGGCCCGATGACGTAATTACCGCTATATCCCCGGAGGATGAAAACACGAGACGGGAGCTGGGATATAGAGGGCCGCAGAATTATAAAGTACCACTTGGCAAATATTCGAAATCGGATTATTTGAGAGCACTATATAGAAGAAAATGGATCTGTTTTTACAATCACGCATCTGCCAGATTTATCAGGGACCATATAAATAAGGATATATGGAACTCTTATTTCAAGTTTTGCTTTGACAGAAATCCCTGGGATAAAGTTGTGTCATGGTATTTCTGGCACTACAAGAAAGAGCCGCGGCCATCTATCTCTGATTTTATTCAGTCTGGCAGAGCAAATGAAATTAGAGGATTTGATCTGTATACGATAAATTCCGAGATCGTCGTCGATGAAGTTTTTCAGTATGAAAAACTCGGTAGTTCATTGGAAGAGATTTTTCAAAGGGCTGGATTGCCCGAAGTACCGAGTCTTCCAGATGCAAAAAGAGGTTACAGGAAAGATAAGCACAGTTACCGGAAAATGCTTTCCGATGAAGATAAAGAAAAAGTTAGTAAAGTCTATGCGAGGGAAATAGCTTACTTCGGGTATTCGTGGTGAACACGGTGCATGACGATCACCCTTATATGTTAGAACGTTGATCGTTCCTTGAATTGTTTTATGGCGCCGATTGTAGAATGTGCTCTTCAACTATCTCGGGAGGCGCTGTTTTTGTGTTGGACCTGCCTATTTTAAGGAAGGGTTTATTCTGCAAATTAACTGGATATTGGACGGCCTGTAACGGTTTGTAGTCCTGGCAAACGGAAACATTGGATATGGGTTGGCGTCAATACGAAAATCTGATCGATGATTTAAAGAATATTGCATTTAAAGCAAGTTTTGCTATTGTTTTCAGGAAGATTAACTCGTCTAAGTCTCTGAATAAAACAGGTATCCTACCGAAGAGAATAGTCATCTGCGGATCGCCACGTAGTGGGACTACGCTGATGAACGAACTAATGAGGTGCTATAGTGATACCTTTGTAATGAACAGGGAAGAATACGCCTTAAGATTTCCCTACCTATTTATTAGGAAGAAATATATCGTTACGAAACACCCGCTGGATTTTAAATCCTTGCATGAAATCATAAACACTTTTCGTGATCCGTTTATATTGTTCTTGCTGCGAGACCCGAGAGATGTAATTGTAAGTAAACATTATACAAACAAAGATCGCTACCTCGTTAACTTCCACCTTTGGAAGAATGCTCTTCAGGCATTTAATGATCTGGATTACAAAGATAAAATGTTGGTTAGATACGAAGAACTGATAGAGAATCCCCGGGAGTTGCAACAACAGATAGCTGATCGATTACAGATCAAGATCAGTAGGGATTTTAGCGACTTTCACACCAGGTCGGATAAAAAACACAAGGATATAAAATCGCTCGGAGGTGTAAGGCCTATAGATCCAAAAAACGTGGGCAAGTATCTGCAAGAGCAAAACAGGAAAAGAATCAAGGGACAATTAAAACACTTTCCGGAGATCTCGGATTATTTAATAAAATATGGGTATGAGAAAGATAGGGAATGGGAAAAACGTGTTCTCTCCGATTTGTGAGGAATTCGTTTCTGATGGTGGTCGTTACCTCTATCAGATTAAACTATTGTTAACATTCCCTGGCTAACGGCCATCCAATCCAGTAATTTTCTGGTAGGCTTGCCTGACATTCAGTATGTCCCCATCAACTTTACAACATTCATCAACCACCCATTGCAGATCTTCCGGAGTGGCCCCCCAGGGCGTGGGATGATCCTTTACATCATGAGTGAAGAAGATTGCCCAGGCATTATTCTTTACCGAGGCATCTATTGCCTGCTTGATTTTTTGTCTGTCAATACAACTGGAAAAGGTCTCAATAGCTCTGAGGTGGGTCACGTCTGTCAGGCCATGATTAATACCAAAATCGACGGTGCGCATTGTATTATAGATTTTGCCGAGGTTTCTCTTTGCCGACAGGCTCACCGTGCCATAGGGGTATGCGAAATGCGATACATGGCTTTGTTTGGTAATCTCTGTAATGCGTTTTCGGTTTTTTTCGCAGTCAGCATCATATTCTTGTCTGGAATGCCTTCGCAAGTTGAGGTGACTAAAGGTATGGCACTGGATATCATGGCCCCTAAGGTGTAGCGATCGTATATCATCGGCACTAATTAATGGTTCCGGGGCATCCTTGTCGGATTCTAATCCCAAGGCAAGGTAATACGTTCCGGTAGTATTAGCCTCTTCAAGTATTCTTGCTCCAGTATTGGCCGCCGATAGCGGCGCATCATCAAAGGTAAAACTGAATATTGGCTTATCAAGATCAATGTTCAGCTGTCTTGCGTAGGTTGATTCCAGTACTGACAGTTTAATCTTCTTGAGTAATGTTATGATAACGTTACCGGTCATTGTTGATACCTGGTTTCGATAAGTGATTCCTGAACCAGTCCTTCCGCATAAGGGTATTGATACTCAATGATATTTCCGTGCTTAGAGGCTACAACAAATCCAAGATCAGTGAAGACTTTGCCGGCCGGGGTATTTTTCTCTGTTTTTCTGTACATGGCAGTAAAATGTGTAATTCCTTTGGATTGATAGTGAGCAAGAAGCCAGTTGATAAACGCATGTTCAACCCGCTTCGACTGGACTCGACAGCTTAATGCCAGATCAATCAGCGTATGGGAGGCTGTGTCAACCACGCAAAATCCGACTGTCCCGTAATCTCCAAACTTGTCAGCACAATGCAGGGCAAAAGTGTCTTTTTTACTCTCGTCCAGTATTTCTTTCAGACTTTGTCTGGTATACCGATTACCAGAGAAGTTCAACTGGTTTGTGCGCTGTACCAGCTCATGAATCCGGTCCAGGGTTTCTATGCGGCCAGGAGTTATGGTTAGCTTGATTTCACAGCTCTTAATAAATTCCTGATAGTTACCCGAGAATTCATTGAGGGCGTGATTTCTAATCCCCTGGTTTCGATAGAATTCCCTGCGACGTGATGATTCGGTAGAAATCTCCGGGTTAAATTCGAGTCTTCCCAAAATGTCCTGGTATTCAAGAGCATCGATTGTTCTGATTTGAGGAAAACGGGTAGCTACTTCTGCCCTTTCAAAGGCGGAATCGTCTATAAACGCTATGGTGTCTTCACCTATGTTAAAACGAGAGATGAGTGAATTCATACTCTGGCTTTTTGGTAACCAGTTTATTTGAGGGAATAAAAAATATTCTGATAAACCCAGTTTTTCCAGTTGAGACCAGGCGTTGTTGTAATTGTTTTTGCTGATTACAGAGTTTACAATCCCACGCTTATCCAGTTCTTTAATTATCGAGCTGATCTCCGGTTTGATCCTGATTCCATCAGGTCCGTCCTCCAATAATATGCCATCCCAAACGGTGTTATCAAGATCCCAGACGACTACCTTTACTGATTTATTTCCTGCTTTAATATTGGTTCCGGAGTTATATTTAAATAAACCCATTGTCCCAAAATATAAGCTCAATTCACTTCCGGTAGTGTCCTTCAAGTTTGGCGTGAGAGATACGTAATGTTTCCGTTCAGGATCTATATGCGGTTGGATATCTGCATAATCCAGAGTAATCCGGCTGTAGCCCGGACCGAAAACCAGCCGCTTTTGAAACGGGAAGAGGTTCTTGTCGCCATCTGTCGCACGAATCACTACGGTCAGATCCGCAGGTTCTTTGTTGGGGTTGTATATTTCTATTAAAAATCCTGTTGGCGTTGTATCAATTTTTTCTGCGTTGATGAATTTTTCAGATATTTTGTTTTTGTAGCGGGTGGCGAGGCGGCTCGATATTCCATGGCGACCTAGAATAGATATGTGGCGATCGGGAATAGTTCTGGCAATCTTCTCAACCTTTTGGATGTTTCGCTCCAGGCTGACCAACTTGTTTTTATCTATTAGTGCGAGATGATTCGTGGCCATAAGGGCGCCCCATCGTTTGAAGTCGATCTTGACGATAGGCAGGGCACGGCCTCTGATGCCGGTAATAGGTGACATGCCGTGGGCGAAGCGGCGGCATTTACCGTCTTTTCTTGGCTTGTAGAGGTCACATGTTTTGTAACATGTAGGCATTGCGCATTCTGTACAATGTTCTTCCCATTGCAGCAATGAAAATAATGCAATGTCTTCAAAATATGATGCTTGCTGCTGAAATGCACTTACAACTTCGCCAGGTATGTCCTCCATACTTAAGCGTTTGAAATCAACTTCCAGTTCAAACATGGGTTTCTCTTTGTGTACTATATTTACTGGTAATTTAATTTCCAATGCGGTATGGCAACATTATCGTTTGCATCGCACAGTTTATTTGTTATCCCCTTTTCTATTGTCATCGTTCAACTCGTCAGGGCATTGCAAGCCCATGGCTTGGTTCTCCAATTTTCAAGACATCTTCGGTACGGTATTCTACAGCAACAGTACTTCGTTAACTTGTTGTTGAAGGATTAAATAGACCACTAAACGCTATCGATGATGTTTACTCATCTTGGCTGATTTGAAAAATACGATTAGCGATAATGATCGGGCCAAAAAATATAAATAGTATAAAAAACAATTAGTTAATATAGATAAGACAGGTGCGTTTTTATACTTGATGATCGAGCTAACGAGTATGATTATAATGATAAACATAGCGGACAATCCAGCTGAATACCATTCTCCAAAAACAATACCTACGACAAGAGTTAAGTGAAGAACTAGAAAAAGTAAGGAAAGTACCGCGACTTTTGATCTCATTATGTCCTTAACTGTCTTCGCATCTCCTTTTCCGTGCCAAAATTCCCGTTTCATAAATTCATATGAGTTGCATGGAAATCCTTTGTGTATAACCTTTAGATTATTGTTGTCAAGAATATTCCCGCTTGAACTTTTTACTCGCATTGAAAAATCATAATCTTCACCTGTTTCAAGCTGCTCAGAAAAGCCGCCCATTTCGAAAAAGTATCCTTTAGATATAATCAGGTGTCCTGTATTGATGTGGGTGTTATCGCCATGTTGCAAGGGTGTATACCAGTGCTTTTCAATCCAGCATGCTTTGTCCGGCACGCTAACCCATGACCCAGTAAGTAGCTTCTTGTTTTTATTTATTTGCTTAATTGCGTGATTAATGTGCTGCATCCATTCATCTGTTAGCAATACATCAGCATCCAGGAAAACCAATATACTTCCTGTTGCAACAGAGGCACCTAAATTTCGCACGGATGCTATACTACCGCCGGACTTCCTTAAAACATTGGCGCCTGATTTTGACGCGATTTGGGGTGTTTTGTCTGTTGAATCGTGATCGATAACGATTATTTCGTGACTGAAGGAGTCGGGTACGTATTTGTTGATTGAGTTAATCGTCTCCGAGATTAACAACTCTTCATTGTAGGCTGGAATAATAAAGGATAAATTGATGATTTTCTGTTCCATCGCTGTTTATGAATTCTTTGATATTATTAGACGAACACCCGTGCAATCATAACTGCTGGTTTATTTGCCATGATCTGTCCCGAAATAACCGTCGGGATTCCGGACCGGGAAAATGCAGACTTGGTCAACCGGTGGTGTTCATTGGATTAAAAAATAGAATAATGTAAGCATAAACTAGATTACCACAGAAGGCTTTATTCAGCAGCCTGGATATGTCGCCCGTAGTATTTGCAATAACGTGGCCATGCGGAATCATGCTTTCAGTAGGTGCAATGTCTTTAGCGGTTCGAGCATCCTGGTCACCAGCGCGCGGCCGTCTGTTTTGATCTCTCGCACGGTGAGTTCGTTCGGACACGTCGCGTACTGCACAGGTCTCATGCAATGCGGAAGCGGCGGTCTTTGCCAATATATGGCATTATTGCGGACCCCGAGCCGGCGAACACGGCGAAAGCCAGTGGTACGGCAGCCCTGTTGCTCGAGCGGCACATCATTGCCATCCGCTTGCAGCGTTGCGTTAAGCAAGAAGCTGTAGTACAACGCCTCAGCCAATACCGCATTGCCCATACAATTACCCTTATGGTTTTACTGTGCCGATCCTTAGCGTAAATCCTGACCTTCCATTAGGCCTGGAAATATCCTTTTTCAAATGCATCTACTTGGTCAGGCTTCAGGCACAGATTATCGCTGTTCAAGAAACTAGATCTGGATTTCTATAACGTAGTTCGATGATTCCAGAGGTTTTGCTAAGGTAACAATTTACAAACGATATGAATTGGAACCATTAGATGCAGTGTTAGTCGCTTGGTTATCTGAAAAGCTCAGGCTGTTTGCGAATGTGTAGTGAAAATGTACACTTGAATGCACCTTGACCCGCCATGAGTTGCAAGTTAGCGTGAATTGTTATGGAATCTCTAAGCGAAGTATCTGGAGTTTACCGGGAACTGAATATCGGGATGGGTATATAAATGCAAAATACGTTTAAAAAACCACGCTTAGTATTTGATTTCGTGCATTCACCGGCAGGGAAGCTCGAAGAGGTGGAAGCAGGGAAGGCACCCAGAGAGGCGCTATTGGGTTATATCCAGTTATTGGAACGGGGATGGGCAGTGAGTGCGTCTGACGACCGTTGGAGCGGTGCTATGGGCACTCTTCGCAGGCGATTAAGAGGTTTTCTCGAAGTGCCTAGTTTTCGTATGGTAAGTCAATGGAGGTCTGCGGACATCGTAGTTATTGTGACCAGGATATCACTCATCCTGGCGATCATAGCGAAGCTGCTGAATAAAAAATTGGTATTTCTAGATGCCATGCAGGAGTTGCCGGATTCGGCATGGCAAAGATTCATAGTTACCCTAGCCCTGCGCATGGCGGATGCCTCCATCTGCTATTCCGCCAGTCAGGCACGTCATTGGGCAGAGAAGCTTGGTATAGATGAGTATGTCTTCGTTGCCTTGAAGTATGGTGTAGACCATCAGTTTTACAAACTACCGGAAGACCATCATCTGGATGAATCTGCATCGCCATATATTCTTACTGTGGGCCGGGACCCGCAACGAGACTTTGATACACTGGTCGCAACTATAGATGTGTTGGGATGGGAGCTTAAGTTGGTAACTTTACAATATCTTATACCAGAGGGTATCAGGAATAATCCAAAAGTACAGGTACTGGAAAGACTCGAATACGATTCTTTATTCAAGCTGTATTCAAACGCAAAACTGGTAGCGGTTCCGGTCAAACGGGGGACGACGTACATGTCGGGAATCAGGGCAACCATGGAGAGTATGTTGCTCGGGGTCCCAATCGTAGCCAGTCGTGTTTCGGGTCTGGAAGAGTATTTTGTTGATGGTGAGGAATTGGTTTTCTTCGAGCCAGAGAGTCCTGAAGATCTGGTAAAAGCGGCACGTAGAATCGATGAAGATGAGAAATTTAGAGAGAAAATAATATTTAACGCCAGGCAAAAAGTTATCAATTACTACTCGGTATCGGAATATGCGGATGCGATCGAAAAGACATTCCGACAACTTTGAGATGCGATTGGAGGGAATGCATGATAGATCGTGTCAAGATCTTTGGCGAAAGAAATTCCGGGACTAATTATGTAGCACAGCTTCTCGAGATAAACTTTCCAATTAAGATTCTATCGGGTAGCCCCCCTTATTGGTGGGAAAGACGTTTTGGGTTAGGGAACTTGTCAATGTCCGGATACTTTTTTCTTACCGGATCATCCAATCTGGGTTGGAAACACGCTGTTCCCACACTTAGACAGGCTCAGTTAAACGATAATGTGTTTGTAATTCTGACAAAAAATCCCTATTCATGGCTGCTATCACTTCATAAACGCCCATATCATAACTGGCAGGCCCGTGAAATACCATTTTCCGAATTTATCCGGGAACCCTGGTCAGTCATGGCTTGCGAAGGATTACAGGGTATGGTGTCCACGCCGGTTGATCTTTGGAACAGGAAGCATGGCGCCTATTTGATGCTCGCGAAGAATGCTAGGTTCGGTATTGTCTCTCGCTATGAAGATATCCTAGCTGACCCCGAAAATTTTCTACTGAAATTTTCAAAAGTCTCAAATTTGTCTATTAATAATCATGTCAAGTTCATTACTCATGGCGCAAAATCGAAGGATAGGGAGAAGTCATCTGACTATTACAAACGTTACTATCTTGATGAGATGTGGAAGAACAAACTGACAACTTCAGATATTACTTATATAAATCAGTCTCTTGATGCAGTGATCGTAAACGAACTCGGTTACACGATGATTCCATCTGAATAGTTGAGTGTCGGATTATGGAAAAGAAGGAACTTGGTGAAGTTGTGATAATCATTAATAATCGGAGAGGATTCGTTCGACCTTCTGAAACATTTTTAACTGCACATATTAATGGATTGCCCAATACCGTGCCATTGATTGGTATTCCCGGCAGGCGGTTCCTGGCTCAGGAAGGCAGAAAATCGATACCATCGAGAGCGTTAGTCCCACTCGGTATTCGATGGCTGTTACGGAAACTCGGAGTTTCAACAATTGCAGAACAGGACCGACGCGTACTGGCAAGGTTTTTGAAACGCCGTAATATTGCCGTTGTTCTTGCTGAGTATGGACCTACTGCTGTGTCGGTAATGGACGCGTGCCGAGATGCTTCTGTACCTCTGGTTGCTCATTTCCACGGATTTGATGCTTATCGGCACGATATCATTACGGCTTACAAAGGTAGGTATCTTAAGTTGTTCAGCCAGGCAGCAGCGGTAATCGCTGTTTCGAATGATATGAGGAGGCAGTTGCTAGCACTCGGCGCCAATGAAGAAAGAACCTATCTGAATTCCTGTGGTGCGGATATACCAGAAGGTCTGAATGCCCAACCGGGGTCATCAGATGTCAGGTTCCTGATGGTAGGAAGATTGGTAGATAAAAAAGCGCCTCTTCTATCCATAGAGGCTTTCGCCAGGGTTATCGGCAGATTGCCTGAATCGCGACTAGATATTATTGGAGACGGGCCATTACTAGATGCCTGTAAGTCTGCAGTTGTTAAGCTTGGTTTGTCGGATAATGTGGTTTTGCACGGTACACAACTCCATTCAGATGTACTCAACATAATGAAACAGGCTCGTTGCTTTATTCAGCATTCAGTATGTACACCAAACGGTGATCGGGAAGGTACACCGGTAGCCGTTCTCGAGGCTATGGGTGTCGGTTTGCCGGTGATCGCAACACGGCATGGGGGTATTCGTGATGTCATTGAAGATGGTATTACGGGCAAATTAGTGGAGGAGCTCGATGTGGATGCAATGGCAAATGCGATGTTAACCTATGCAGAAGATGCTGATTTAGCGCAAAGTGTTGGCGAGAAAGCCCGGGCTGTGATCCAGGAAAACTGGACAAGTGATAAAAGCACAAGTCGGTTGTGGGAAATTATCAGTGATGCGATGAGAAAATGAAACCATGTCTCAAGCAAGGCCTTAGTGGCGCATATATTAAAAACGAGCTGAAATATAGACAGCAGAACTCATGTTTGTTGCTGATAAACTAGTATTCATCGAATTGCACAAGACCGGTTGTACGCATATCGGCAAGTTGCTGTCCCAACTGCTGGATGGACAGCAAATAGGAAAACACAATGAGCCAGCGCCCGACCTTTTCAGTAATGAACGAATGTTCCTGGGTTCGATTCGCAATCCTTGGGAATGGTATGTTTCACTATGGGCTTATGGTTGTGACAAGAAAGGAGCTGTTCACCATTTTGTAACAAATGCTAAAACCCTGCGCGGTCTTGGCTGGCGGACTGCACCATTAAACGCGGCTTATCAGGTTTTCAATAATTTATCCAGACACCCCGATAGATGGAATCGGTCTTACGCAAACGTAGACGATCCATCGGGTTTTCGCGATTGGCTTTACATGATGCATGATAAGAAAACCCGGAATGATATCAGGGAAGGGTACGGTTGTTCTTCCATAAGTCAGTTTGCCGGGCTGTTAACATATCGTTATATGAAACTGTTTTGCGGACTAACTGAATCGTCAGATTTCGAGAGAATATCATCCTATAGTGAACTGGAGGCATTTGAGAGGCGCAACTGCTACATAGATCATTTTATTCGAAATGAGCATTTGGAGGACGACTTGATAACAGCATTGGAGCTATGCGGGTTGAATATTTCGCAGCAGGAAAAAAGCAAGATACTTCATTCAGGAAAATCGAATACATCATCCAGGATGCATAAGGCTGCATATTACTATGATAATGAATCGGCACAATTTGTGCGTGAAAGGGAAAAGTTAATTATTGAGAAATTTGGTTATATACAGCCAACTCTATAATTCAGAATTATAACCTGATCTGGTATTTCACGGTTGAATACAAGTGGAATATCTGGGTGAGCTGTTATCTCACCCACCGTTCATCAACTATTGAAGGGCGTACCACCCGCCATCCGGGCTATCAGTTGAGTGCTAGTAGATATACGCTGTATTGCAGGAGTTCTTTTTTATTGTCGGTTGCAAATCCGTGCATATTCCGAGGCGGTTTTTTGTGCATTATTTTCTGCGGTATAGTCAGCTGACACGCGAGCCAGAGCTTTTTGCGAGATTTCGGATTGTGTAGGCGGGGATTTGGCAAGGCTGCAGAGTGCACTCGCATAGGCAGAAGCGTGGTGATCATGAACAAGGATGCCACATCCTTGACCTAGGAGTTCCGGGATACCTCCTGCTGCATGGGCAATAACCGGAACCTCTAGTGCCATGGCTTCCAACAGAATCATGGGGAGACCTTCGTGATCAGAGGTCATGATCAGTGCATCGAGACCTTCTAGTCTCATGAGAATGTCATCACAGTGCCCTTCAAAATGAACGATATCAGTGGTTTCCAGCTCGACGCTGAGCTTTTCCAACTCTTCAAGCATAGGGCCGTCACCGTATATATGGAAACTGGGCTTGATATCGGGACAATGATCCAGGGTATAGCGGGCAGCCTGAATAAATAGATCCACTCGCTTTACAGAGACGAGTCGACCTGCAAGGCCAACCCTAAAAGGTGTATCGTCCTCTGAATCAACAATTTTACGTGCAGCTTGCTGATTTCGGGTTTCTTCAAAAACGATGCCGTTTTTAATAACGCGAATTTTCGCAGGTGGGAAGCTTTGTTGGAGAATCGCCGCAAGATCCTCCGAGACAGCGATTATGCGCTGCTGAATCAGACGCCCGCATAATCTGTCAATAAATCTGACGATACGCTGGGACGTGCGCAGTAACTGCGGGCTTTGCTCAACGTCACCATGTACAGTTCTTAAGGATGGAATACTACCGGCAAGCAGTGCGGCAATACTGCCTAATATATTTTCCTTGTACCGGTGGGTATGTACTATATGTGGCGATTGCTCACGAATGGTGTGAATAAGGCGGTATAAGATCTGGAGACCACCCAATTTTACCTCATCAATAACAATGACTTTGATGCCTGCTGTACTGAGTTTGCGCTCTAGTGCCCCGTGATTGAGTAATACTACAACGACAGAGATATTCGTGTCGGTATTTAATGTCCTCACAAGCGTGTATAGCTGCACCTCCGCACCGGCCCAATTGTCACCAGAGGCAATATGCAATACTTTTAGAACAGGACCTTTATCCATAAGGGGCGTATCTTGATAAGCGATACCGCACCTGCATTTTTAAGGGACCTGCAAAAGAGCAACTGGGTAAGTAGCGAGTGCATTTAGTTTGCACTTGTAAGTCGAACCCGCGAATGCCAATTCCCTGTATATGAACAGTCTCAGCAATATCGATTTTAGATTCGTCTGATACCGGCGGTAACAAATGGTTACGACTTTAATCCCCTTTAGTCTTATTCATCGCTTCGATTGTCGGTAAAACGGCGTGCCTTTAGGTCAAAACGTGGCAGTGAACCATAAGGAACCGCCTTTACATTCGCGCGAATACCGATACCGCTGCGAATTCTTTTGGAAAGGTCTGCGGAAGCCCTTTGCGGATCCGATTGACTGACTTCGATTCTGATATCCAGATCATCAAGCTCTCCTCTCCTGTGGACATCAACAGCAAATTCACCTATTTCCGGCGACTGCCTTATGATGTTTTCCAAGGCACTAGGGAACACATTTACACCGCGTATGATGAATACATCATCAACTCTACCGATAACACCACCGTCAAAGAGACGGAAGGTTCTTCCAGACTTGCAGAGTACCTTGCTGACCCTGACTCTGTCACCTGTACGATAGCGAATAACCGGCATGCCGATGCGTCCTAGATTGGTAATGACCAATTCACCCTCATCAGCGGGCTCTAGCGTCACCGGATCGACGACTTCACCGATAAATTCGCCCTCATTTATATGCAGTCCGCTGTGAAAATTACTTTCGAAACCCCAGGCACCTACTTCAGTTGCGCCGGCATGGTCAAATACCGTTGCGCCCCAAGCGATTTGGATACGCTCGCGGGTGGATGGAAGACTGGCGCCGGGTTCACCTGCGTGAATAAGAGTGTGAATACTTGAATTGGCAATATCGATGCCTTCATCCTCGGCAGCTTCGGCTAGATGTAGTGCATAGGTTGGCGTACACACCAATACGGTTGCCTCATGTGTCAGGATCGCATTCAACCTCTGATACGAGGACATTCCGCCCCCTGGGATACACAGCGCCCCGATGAGTTTTGCACCTTCATATGCACTCCAGAAGCCGATGAAAGGGCCGAACGAAAAAGCAAAGAATATTCTGTCTGTCGGCTTGATTCCCGCAGCTTTGTATACCGTTGCCCAGCATCGTCCCCACCAGCTCCAACTCTCGTCCGTATCAAGGCAACGAAGAGGCTCCCCTTTCGTTCCTGATGTTTGGTGAATACGTGTGTACTTTTCACGGGCGAACGTCAGGTTGCTGCCGTAAGGTGGATTCAATAGTTGGTCGGCAGACAGCTCGCTTTTGGTGGTGAGCGGGAGTTTTTTGTAATCTTCAAGCGTTCTGATGTCTTCAGCGGATTTTAGTCCGGCGGCCAGTAATTTTTCCCTGTAAAAGGAATTATTTTCCAATACGGGTTCAAGCATTAACTGGAATTTCTTGAGCTGGATCTCGTTGAGTGCCTGCCGCCCAAGGGTTTCGATAAAGGGATCGAGATAGTCGATTTGCATTTTATAAGACCTGTTTAATAGGTTGCTGACTCTCAGTGGTGCGCGGGAGACTGATCGCCGCCATAAAGTGGGAAATTCTCGTTGATCAGCATAACCGGTTTTCCCCCGCCAATTATCCGATAGGTACGGCTCAGAAACTCAGTGTCGTTGAGTCTGGCTATAGGTTTTGGCAAGTCATCGAAACGTTGCCTACCGTACCAGAGAACTTCGCGATAGGTTTCCATCTTACTGTCTTGTAGCAGACGACCCAAACTACCACTATCCGTTGTTAGTCCACTGGTCACTGATTGATTAAGCGCATCATGCACAATCAATGATACTGCATAGGCGTAAATGGTGTGGCTGTATTCACCTTGCAGTAATACTTCACGAACCGTAACAGGTCTGTCCTTTTTCACCTCAAGCCAGGTGTGGTCATCTTCCAGAGGCCGCACAGACTGGCTTAACCTGGTAACTTGGACCGGTTCCATGGTATAGGCTTCAATGAATTTGGTAACTGTTCCGTCGATAACCATGAGGGCGCGCTGAAACGGTGTCAATGTACGCATATTGACCCGACGAAGATGGGATGGTCGCGACGATTGAGCCGTGAGCAGGTCATTCATTGGATCGAAAACGTTCTTGGTATTGCTGGATTTATCTATAGCCGACATTGCCAGACCCTGTAACAGTTCAAAAGCTTATGGTAACGGTACTAGCGTAGTTTGATTGTTGCCCAAAGCAACGGGAACAAGAATTTCCATGCACTGAGCAGTCCCCGTATGCGAAACTTGCCTCTCAACAGGCTGGAAAGAGCGGACTTGATTAGCGATCCTGTGCCTTGAGAAAAATTCATTATCACATTATATGGTGCCTTGATATACATATCCGCCTGATCGGAGACAGAATCAATGAGGCGAAAGGCCTCGCCTGACAAATGAAGGTGGAAGGGAGCAAACCCATCGACTTCAAAATTGATAGTCATAGGATGGCTTTCGAGGACGTTCCTGAACGCAGGGTCCTCAATAAGCTTCTCGCCAAGTATTTCTATTTTTTCCCGCAGCGATTTAATACCGATGACTTTTCTGAAATTGGTTGAGGCAGTGGGAATAAACACATAACCAAACTGTTTATGGTAAAAACGCTCATTCAGTGCCAGGGAAGTAAAGCCGCCCCTCAGCGCAACGCCGGCCTCTTTTAATCGCCTGTCGGTAAGGTCATGCACACGAGACGGGATATGCTGACCCCGGTTTTCGGGTAAAACGGCAAAATCGCCGTCGAAACTCATTGGTATAACGATGCCTGGCTCCAACTTTAGCGGCAGGGTTGCCCCATGAAAACATGCTACCATTTTATCATTGACCCGGGCAGTAACAATATCCTGCGCCTTGAAGGCAGGACGGTTGCAATGCTTCCAACGCCACTCCTCTATATTATCCCAGGTTTGTGGGAACACTGTCGACAGAACCTGAAGAATTGCTTCTTCATCTCCCTGCTGATAGTCATTCAGTTGCACTTCACTTCCAGGTTCTTGGCTTTCCGAAAGCTGGTCCATGGATGCTGTTTTTATTATCACTTCTACCTTCCGTCTACTGTTGGTAGATACCATTCGCTATTGAGTGTTACCAGCTGGAAGAGCGAACGAACGGCTTCCGAACCGTCTTCTGGGTAGATTTTTATACTATTACTCATTAATGCATCATTGAAGCTACTGCGGCGGAAGATGATATCGGTAAGCGTTGATAGATCTGTCGATACGGTATAGTCAGCGCGTGATGTAGACTCTTCTACAACAGGCTCGGGGCTTAATTCAATGCGAACGCTTTCATAAGGACAATAGCGGTAGTAGCCCGGCTGCAAGGCAACCCTGAAACTGGGAGACTGCCCGGATGGGAAACTTTTTTTCCGCTGATCCAGAATCTGTTTCAAAAGCACCACGAGATCAACAATCACTAACTGAAAAACATCTAAAGCTTCTGCTCTGTATCCGAACTTTTCAAGGACATTAACTACTACTGTATCCTTGCTTGGGACTGTCAGATTCAATAACTCATCACCCCGGTATCGGCTTCTATTCTCGATTTGTATTACTAATCTGTTTGCAAAGAGTTCTCGTTGTCGGGCAGATAAGGAAGGTTTGATTGCGAACTCAAGCACATAGCCAGTGTAACTGTCGTCATCTTTTTTTTTCTGTGCGAGCACTGCGTAGGCAACAATGCGCTCGTCATGCTCAAGTATCATAATATCCTCGGGTTCAACGCCTGGTCTATCAACAATGCACCATTTCCAGTACTCAGGCGTTTTAGGAACAAAGCCGCCTAGTTCTGCGTGTGCAGAATCCCATAGTTCTACTAGCGAGTGTTCGTCACCTGGTTGATAGCTGCGGATATTCAGACCCGGCTGTGTTTTTATTTTGAACTGCAATGTGAGTACCTGCTAGAAAATTCTCACCAAGGATGAATTCGTGAAAGCCTATGTTAACTATTCGAATATAATAAGGATATTAGAGATTTTCATCCTGCGCGGATCTGTTATTTCTTATAATAATATGTATACACGTACTAAAGGTAATTGGTCAATCTAATTCTGCATTCTCAATGACTTGGGCAATAAATTCAGTGCGGTGATAGAACTATCTCAGAATCCACGTGTTAATCAAAGAAGGCTATGCCCTATTCATTTGGCAGGCAATTCCATGTTTTCGCAATTCAGACAATATACCTTTGTTATATTGTCCTTTCCCGTGAATAATGGTGTCTGGTTTGCTTCTAAGTCTTCCAGCCACTGCTGTTGCTCCTTATTGAGATAATGATCCCTCTCCTCCAGAGTTTCACTACTTGTGATTATCCATATTCTCCGGTCCTTGATATCTGCGAGGGAATATAGCAAGTCCTGTGTTGCAATAATGCTGTTGACATAAATGTCACGGAAATGCTGGTCATCATCCTTGTGAAGGTATCTCATGTGAGTTTTGCGATTGCGAAGCCAGTAATCGATCTTGCCGGCATACCATCGCTGCACAAGGGCGTCTTCTGCAATCACTATGTCATTGGGTCTTCTGTGTCTGGCTACGAACTCACCGGGAAATTTGTGATCAGGATATATCGCAAACACAAGTGCAGCCTCATTCAGGGCTTCTCCATGCTGTACGGTCCCCGCCTTATAGGCCGGTATCAGCCCATGGCCACCAAGGACACCTGACAAAACGAGCAGAACTGGAATCACAGCAAGCGCTACATGACCGCCTGTGTTAATGCGTTTTAGAGTTGCGCTGACTGACATATGGATTGCATATGCACTCACAATCAGCATCAAGGGATACGCCTCGAGCAAGTAACGTGCCGGCGCCCATTTCTTGAAAATTCCAACAACGATGATGGGAAATAGTGCGCTTATCAGCAAGACCAGGATGCCCTCTTTATCCGTACTTATTTTCGTTGCTGCCAGGTACAGCATGGTAAATATAAAAAGCAGGGTAATGCCTGGCGATATCTCGTTTAACACGATCCAGTTAGGATAGGGGAAAGTAAGCAGGAACTTCATCCCGGGTACCAATCCTGATCCAGCAATAATCGAAATCGAGACGATTATCGCGACGGCACCAATGACAACAAGAGGTCTATATGCTTGTTTGAGGTAAATGCCCAGTGATCCAGGGTAGAGCAACATCAGTAGCATAAATGCCAGGAATGCACCGTGCAATTGCCCGGTGCTTGCAAAGCAGCCAAATAATATTGCAAGCAGATACCTGGAAAGAAGACGAAATTCCCTGCCATTATCGGTGTCAGGAAAGCTGGATCTTCTGCCAAGCCAAATACCCAATATAAATCCAAGTGCGCCCTGCATAATGAGTATGCTGTTTGTGGGCAGATTTTGGGAAAGAATACTTGTGGCTCCTGTGTCGTCGCTGAGAATGCCATGCGCATTTATCCACTCCTTGTAGGGACCATTGATAAATATATGGCCATAGAAGTAGGAAGACACGCCAGCAACAACGGAGAAAGCAATTAATTTGTAGTGTGGTGTTTTTGCATAGCCTTTTATAAACAGTGCTATAAGTGGAATAAACGCTGAAAAAACACCCAGGTTGTGGAATGTTGCAGCGAGAATAAACAGAATTATGGACAATGCTAGATATGTGAATTCATCTTTTTGTGCCCACCGTAATATGGAAAAAACGCTGCCAATATAAAAAAACATGAATGGCGCATACATTCTCGCCTGGCGGGAAACAATAATGTGCCACTCAGACAGCGACAGTAATAGCGCAGCCAGAAATGCAACCTGCGTGCCCACAAAGGGCCTTGCCACAACAAAGATAAGGGGGGCACTGATTATCCCGAGTATCGCGCCTGGCAGCCTATAAGAGATTTCATTATTTAATCCGGCTATTCTGGCGGAGATCGAATTCAGCCATGAGTGTGGAAGAGCGCGATAATAGGGCATCCCGCTTGGCATGCGGGGTCCATTCCCCTCCGCCAGAGATTTAGAGGCGAAAGAGGTTGTTTCCTCGTCCATGTAAAAACTCAAACCGCCCAGGTTATACAGACGCGGTATTGCGGCAACAACTGACAATAAAACAGCAAGAACGAAAACCGTTGCCGGATTAATTCTGGGAGTGGGATCTGTTTGGGAGGACATGCTTCAGTATCCGTGAATTTGTTTTTATGATTGACGGTCACCGCCTCTTGGTTAGTTATTAAAGAGACCTCTTCCTGCGCAAGTGCGTAGTTAAAAAGCTCCATGTTACCGGCGGGAATCTAGTTCTTACTTTCCCTGTCCTGCTTCGGAAGCACTATATTAACGTAAAATACAATAGCTTGAAGAAATATACCAGTCAAGCAAGTACTGACCTTGAGCAATTACAGAATGTCCGGAGTATTTCTGACTGTCCACGGCGTCACTGCAGCGAATTACTCCCGATATCCATTGTGCAAGATTTTATAGCGAAGAATATGGCACTGATTTATCTATATTCACGCATCTTTCTGTAAAAAGCATCGGCCACCCGCTTTCCGGCCTCCGTGTAGAGTCCATACCCAGCCTTCCGAGGGGATATATTATGACCGTCCCCGGTCCAGTCATTAACTGGTACTGGCGTTCTTAACTCGACAATCATATCTTTGCTCATGGTGTACGATATGAATCCACGTGACGCTTGCAACAATTACGGTTTCCCCATTGTTACGGGAACCGGGTGAATTGGTGCGCACGTATCTTCCCGGACCATACATATCCGGAATATAGGTGCCGGAAATACGCTATCGGTCCTGTCTATTTATCGTGATGGCTGAGGTTGGCGTGTAGGACAATAACTGATAGAGAGATATGCTCGTACTGCTTGGCCCATTAAGGAATATGTATATTAGAGAGCCAGTCGGCCGGACAATGGATGTTTCCCTGCTGCTTTGAATTACTTTTTATGTTCACGGAATTCTTGCCCCATTTGTCTATCGAGCCATCATCCCGCGTTCGCAAGGTTGCTTTATCTTGTGTTTGTTATTAAGGTTTTACCGCGCCAGAGGTAGCCCTAGTTTATAATCTCATCAACTGTATATTCCTTCAGGTTCCTGGCGTGCGTAAATATAATGATCTCTCCAATCAGGCCAATCGCGATGACCTGTATACCAAGAATAATCATCAATGAACTCAGCATCAGGGCGGGTCGGTCACCCAGGGCAACGTCAAACAAAAGTCGTTCGACAACCAGATACAGTGTAGTGATTGCACCGATACCAAAAAGACTGGTACCTACCAGTCCAAAGAAACGCAGCGGTTTCTTGGTGAACTTTATCAGGAAGAAGACAGTGAGGATATCCAGCAGGCGACGCATGTACAGGCCTGGGGCGTAGATTCTCCGGAATGTGTCACTCTCACACTGGGCGGCATCAATTTCGGTAACACGGAAGCCCTGGCGATGTGCTATGACAGGCAGGAAGCGATGCAAATCCCCGTAAATTGAAATTTCGTTAATGACCTGTCGCTTGAATGCTCGGGCACTGCAGCCTGCATCATGAATCTGCAGCCCTGAAAACGAGCGCAGCAGGGAATTGAAAATCCTGGACTGCAGTTGATTGAACCAGGAATCGTTTCTCGGCCATCGTCTTGCCAGAACCATATCGCAATTGCTGAGTGCATCCAGAAGCGGGGAGATCTCCCAGGCCTCAATTTGTTGATAGGCGGGCAGGGTGAGAATGATGTCGCCGGACGAGTTGCTGAAGGCAGCATTCAGCGCTGTGGCCTCACCAAACCATTTGGCGAGTGTAATAATGGTGAGTCGTTCGGTAACACGCAGCTTTTTGAGTTCTTCGAGTGCTTCCGGGAAGTCCCCATCCAGAACATAAATGATTTCATACGTCTTCCCGAGTTTTTCTATTTCGCTCTTGTAGATGTGAAAAAGTTGCTGAACTGGATCATGCCGTTCGGTGACAGGTATGATCACAGAGAGTTCAATCTGCCTGTCTGTTACATTATTAATCATTTATTATCCCTATAACGCATCTTTGACGGATTTTATCTGTGCAAAATGTTCGGTTTTCAGATCGCCTGTTCTATATACCAGTTCGCCGAGCATGCCCCATAAGAATAGCACTATGGCAAGAGCAGTATAGAGGAATGCCACACTGAAGAAGACGATGCTCTGGTTTGCCGAATACTGGGTGATTCCGGCTATCAAGGCGATCAGTCCAACAACCGCGGATATCCCTGCGCCGTAGGCATAGATGATCAGTGGTCGGGAAAAAAACGATAAAATTGTCTTGATCGCGAGAAGGTCAACCATTACCTTGTAGATTCGCGACAAGCCGTATTTGGATTCACCGAATTTTCTGGCGTGATGCCTTACCTTGATCTCGGCAATACGTGTTCCCGCAAGCGATGTCATGGCGGGAATGAACCGGTGCATTTCGGAGTAGAGCGGGATGTTTTTTATAACATCCGCCCTGTAGGCCTTGAGTGAGCAACCATTATCCTTGATTGGTACGCCGGTGATTTTCCCAATAAGCCAGTTGGCTATCCTGGAAGGGATTTTTCTTGTGATCAGCTTGTCCTGCCGTTTGTGCCGCCATCCTACAACAATATCGTAGCCTTCCTGCAGCTTATGCAGGAAGTTTGGAATATCACCAGGGTCGTTCTGGAGGTCTCCATCCATGGTGACCAGTATGTTGCCCCGAGCATGGTCGATTCCGGCGGCCATGGCAGGTGTCTGACCGTAATTACGGCGGAACTTGATTATCCGTAGCCGCTCATCCTTTCCGGCCAGCTTGACTGCCTCGGGTACGGTGTTATCCGTACTGCCGTCATCGACAAACAGGATTTCGAATTTGATGTTGAGAGGTTGGACTGCGTTAACGATCGCATCATAGAGGGGGGCGACGCTAGCCTCTTCATTATATAGAGGGACTATGATAGAAAGTTCCATTTCCAGCACTTGTACAAAGGTAAGATCATTCAAATAAGATACCTCAATTCTGGTTACTGCTCAAACAAGTAATATGTGTGGCTGATCAGATCGTTATTAGATTGTACTGGTTGATTATTGGCCCACAGCGTGGCCGGGTCAGGGTGATCAGTTTGTAGTACGGTAGTCATTGTGACGGGGGATCATGTATGACTACTACGGCGGTGCTGGCTATGACAATGTTAACTTCAGATGGTCAGCCAAGCGGCATGACAACGCTACAATTGTCAGGGTCGGATTGGACCAGCCGCAGGTAGGGAAAACTGAACTGCCTGCCACATACATATTATTCAATCCATGAACCTTTAGATTCGAGTCCACAACACCCTCTTTCGCGCTACTATGCATGCGCGTTGTACCCATTTGATGAAAACTGCCGGATGGGGTGGTATTTCCCTGGGTAGAATCCTGTGTAGCCCAGCCATCGTCATTTCCACTGAACTCCGTCATGATGCGTCCAAGATCCGCCATACCGAACCCATGTGCCATTCGCTCCAGCGTTTTACGTATACTGGCGTGATCGATATCCGTCAGGCGCCAGTCAAGCACCAGCGTGCGCTGACCGAATTCATCGATGTCTTCGCCAAGGTGCACGCGACTCTCCGGGTTGGGAGCCTGCTCTGAGTGGGTGGAAAATCCGATTATGGTCTTGTCTTTTCTTTTATTGGGTTTATCACCGGTAAATTTGCGCTTGATGTGGTCGCCGAGGTCATCAATAGCCGCGCCGATGTGGCGCCATAAATCCTCTGGTATTTCGCCGTTTCTTATGCTGCGCTTTAGATAGTTCAGCGAACTGTAACGTCGCTGGGAGGAGGGTGCGCCTTTCAATTTGAAACCGACCCAGGCGTTCATCAATTTATCACTGCGCTGTGCATCCTGTGACAGGCACAAGCCAGTTCGTATGTCAGTACCGTTGACGTTATGGCGCTCGTATAATTTCATATTACGCGGTTCAGACAACATCAGCTTGCCCGCGTCTGACACGTAGATATGCTCCATAAAGTAACGGCCCACCAGATTATTATGATTGCCGATCCCCTGGGTATACTGCTTATTAGATAGCAGCATCAGACGTGGATTTTCAAAGCCACCGGCACATAGAACGTATATCCTGGCCTTGACATGTAGTCTCCTGCCGTCAATGTTTCTGGCATTAACTCCGGTTATATTTTCATTTTCGGTATCTGCTACAAATTCCAGTACATTGGCATGGAGTACAACCTGTATATTTTTCGCATCTTCAAGGTCAGTGCGATACGCGGTACCAAAGCGCAAGGGGGGGTTACTGTTCTGGATAATGCGTGATTGAATCCCCGTATCAGCCAATGGCAATGCAGGACTTTTTTCAGGATCAGACCAGTATTCGGTGCGATAATCAAACGGGCCTATGCCGCAAATCTTCTGTGCCATAGGGTAGTAAGGTTCCAGCTCTGTACGTTGAAATGGCCATCCACTATGCGGTAACCAGCCACGCTTTTCGAAGTCTATGGCATCGAGTGGCGTACATGCGCCGCCCCAGTGCCCGGTTGATCCGCCAAAATAGCGTAGACGGGCTGATGCTAGCGGAAAATACATCAGACCTTCGCTTTCACCCCGATATAGTGCTTGAGTGCTTTCTTCATACTCCAGTCCGCCGGCTTCCAGTAAAATCACCTTGTGTGGCGAATTCAGAAATTGTTTGGCGAGAGAGATTCCCGCAGCGCCGGCACCAACAAGGCATATGTCACCGTTGATCGCCCCGGTTTCTATATCACTGATATCCGAAAACAATGGGATTCTCCCTTAGTGAAATCAAAATTATTACTGTACTTGACGTGAAGCTTGCTGCGGGGCTGGTGTAAATTATGTTCAGAGTATATTCAGTGTCGCCAGTCTTAACTCTGTGCGGGATAGAACCCACCCGCATAGGATGAAGGTATTACCCACGCGGAAATCATTTCGAATCTGTTTTGAGAAAACCCGCCCAAGCCCATGGTCGACTTTTAATGGATTGGCAGGGCTGTAGCCGAGTTCCAGCATAAGCTTTCGACAATATGGCGTGTCTTCAGGGCAGGCTGAGAGGTAGAAGCGGCCCAGCTGGTCGGTTTCTGGTGAGAAATGAGCGCGTTTGTTCCCGTGCGTCGGTGTTTTTCTGATAACAGGCTGTGCCGGTACTTTTGCTGCAACCAGTGACAGTATGCCGACTTTAACAAACAGGTTGAGTAAGGCTCTACGTTCCATGAGATTACTTTTTTCTGATTATTGGGATGAGATATGCTAGTACATACAATAACTTAACGCCCGTGAAATGTCAAAAGCATGCCACTTTCAATACATGTAGAATTTTAAAAAACGGGTTTCTTCCCGGGCTGTAGTGAAATCGGCCAGTTCCTGGCAAAAAAGCGGGATTCAATGTGAACTGCAAGTAGTTGTTTGGGCCATATTATTAAGTACACCATCCTAACAACATAAAATACGTGGCTGGGGTTAGAAAGATCATTAAATACTCGGTGTGCATACCAGATGCATGAATAAAGCATGGATTCTCCCTATATAAAACATCTGGCTGTTCTGGCCTGTTGTATTTTTACAGTGGTTGTCACGCAGCAGGTTTCTGCCGGCACAGACACGATTGGCAAATGGCAGCGCCATGTAATCTCCCTTCATAACAACTCGTATGACGGAAATCCGTTTGAACTTCCGTTAGGGGCCACATTCACACATGTTGAATCCGGTTCTACCATTGTTTTGCCCGGATATTACTCGGGTGGTGATACTTGGAAAATCGGCTTCATGCCAAACGAGGAAGGTGAGTGGACCTATGTTACTTTTTCTGATGATCCTGATCTGGATGGTATGCGGGGTAGTATTAACTGTATTGGGTCAGACCTCGCTGGAATGTTGAAGGCCGACCCCGATCATCCCCGGAAGTGGAAATTTACGGATAGCGGCTACGTGGTGCCGATTGCATTGCGGGTTGAATTTTTCAGCGAACCGGGGACCCTGGAACAATTTATCACCACCACCGATTTTCTGCAGACCCATAACATGCACCTGCTGGAAACACGCCTGCTGGAAGAAACGGGCCAGTTTGCAGGTCGGCATGACTTCATTTTTGACGGTGACTGGAGAGATCATCAGTTTGATCTCGTGGTCTGGGACCGGATGGAAGCGCGTATGTCAGCCTTGACAGAAAGAGGCCTGGGTGCCCACATCATGTTCTACTCGGATGCGTCGGGCAAACCTTCCTGGTCGGGCTACTCTGAGACCGAGCAGCTTGTTATACGCTATGTTATCGCCCGCCTGGCCAGTTACCCTGTAGTAATATTCAACTCGGGTATAGACATTGCCGAGTATCGCGATCAATCCTGGGTTGACTGGTTTGGTGAGCAGATACGTAAACTGGATCCCTATGATCATCCGGTTTCCAGCCGCTATGGTGGCGGTTCGGGTGATCTTGTGATGTCAGGCCAGACCTTTGACAGCCGGGGAGCTCAACTCGCCACGATCAGCGAGATGACGCACTTCTTCGAGACCTCGGATGTTCCAGTCAGTATGGACGATGCATGGGGTGAGAACCGAGTCAGCCACCCTCTAAAAAATTTCCTCCCGGAGGATATACGTCGCGCGTTCTGGAATGCTGTTTTGGCAGGCGGCCTGGGCGGTCTGATCCGTGGTGCGGATGGCTACTTCCACATTAGTGACCTGCCTGACGATCTGGAGTCTGAACAATGGCTGAAATTGATTAACCCTTTTATCATAAGCAAGCTCGGTGATACGTTTGGTGCAATGGTTCCAGAGTCATCGCTGGTTTCCAACGGGTACTGCCTTGCAGACCCTCAGAGAATCAGGATTCTGTGTTATATCGTGGGCAGAAATGACAAGTGGGATTCAGGCGGCGGTGGCGCAGTTACCATCAAGCTGTCTGGCGCGAAAGGGTGGTTCGAGGCCAACTGGTTTGATACGCGGACTGGTTCCGAACAGGCTGCCGGCCGGTTTGAGGGTGGCGGTGATCATCACTTGAAACCACCAAGCAGGGATGACTGGGTCTTGCTTCTGTCCAAGATCGCGAATATGGCTGAATCCGCCCAACCATTTTCAGGCTCAGGGTTTCAGTAACGGGTGGCAAACAATGGTGATTGTTGATTACAATTTCCAGTTATCCTGTATCTTGCTGATAATTCTTTACGTGACCGCTATTTCTCTTGTGAAAACGCTGCCGTCAAATTTGTGATCCGTTCCGTTTTTGCCATTTGAATGGCGGATTATTTTTTAGTGGAAGTTCATCGGGAGGTTTGTCGGCGAGTATGCCGCGAATATCATTCAGTAAGCTCCGTATCTCCCAGCCGGGTTCTGTGTTGAATGTGTCCGGATCAAGAAAACCTATGGCGGATCTCTCCAGCTTGGCGAATTGATGCATATAGATTTTGAGTATATTTCTATCACTCAGATTGATTGTTGCAATTCTTTCCTTGAAGCGTTTCAGCTGTTTGACGGAATTCTCCCGATCACCCATGATGACATCGAAAGTGCCAATATCACTTTTGTACCCATCGCTGAATTCATTCAGCCAGTAATATTTCCAGGGCCCCAGTTCATCGGGTACGAAGGTTATTGACCAGTTGAAGTCCCCTTTGTAATCAGCAGATACCATGTATTTCTTGCCACTGGGGGAAATAAAGTGCCACGGTACATGCTGTTCTTCAGGAGGAGCAGACAGAATCCAGGTATCGCTGAGCTCTGCGTCAAACGAATTGCCCAGTATGACCGCGTCATGGGCGGCTCTTATTCTGAATTGTACCCAGTCTGCATCCACACCAGCCGGGATGGTTATTTTCTTCCAGTTCGCGGTGTGGCCGGCTTTGCCGATGCGGTATTCAATGTCAGGGGGCAATTGGTTGGAGCTTTCAGTAAAGGAAGCAGCAAGTAGATAATGACCCGGGCTTTCAATTCTTGGAAAGGTGTAGTCTCTGCCATATTCCAGATCTATATCATACAGATATTCTGCAACAACATTTTTCGCCTGCCACTCAACATACAGTGACGGGCGCTTGCCGGTATTTCTGTTGTCGCCGGTACTGCCGGAGTAAGGGGCTATTCTTGCCCCGGGTATATCCTCTTGATAATCGGATAATTTCAGCAGGAACAATAACGGGGAATGAATATCAACTCGTTCATTTATATAGTCAGTTAACCTTGAAGAGGAGAATTCTATAACTTCATCACCTGGCATGTAGTGTGCTTCTGCCAGCGGCATTTCCGGAGTGTCGGATAACGGGTCTGTATCAGATGCGAAATTCACGCCGGGTAACCCCCAGCCTTGCTGTTTATACCCAATATCCCGCCACCACATTTCTCCCACTTTAGGAGGGCTTACATTATTATTCAGGATACCGCCAGTGCCTGGATTCCAGTCTTTATTTATTTGGTACAAGTAAACGGTTAAGGGATATTTCGAATGTTTTTCGATAAAGATTTTCAGTGTTGCATCCAATACGTTTGTATTTTCGGGTAATGGCAGCGGTTCCCATCGATAGGTAACTCTGAATAACTCGTACTCCCCATATACCGGACTTTTGTTTTTTCTGCCAACTCTGACGTGTACCTGTCCTGGCTGATTCCAGCCCCACATGAAATTGCCATCCAGGAAGCCACGTATATCGTTGTCCTCCATGATGTCATGGCCTCGATTATTCACCAGTACGCTAACATGATTTGAAGAATGGTTATCGGATGTGTTGGAATCAGAGAGCAGTGAGACCAGGAGTTTTCCACTGTAGCCTTTGACGTCCACCCGGTACTCAGGAGGCCGGGTTTCAGGCTCTGGTGTGCACGAGGATAGTAAAGGCTGTGCAGATAGCAGCATCACTACAACAATTAATATGATTCCTTTTGAACGCTGATTGGGCGGACTATTATTTGTTTGTGGTACCATAAATGTCGTTGCTTTCTATTCGGGTTATTGTTCTGCAGTCGTCTCGTTGTTCCGTCTTTCGCGCTTCGCGTCTCCCGGAACCTTGGGGAAGATGACCACCATCCGCTTGCTAATCTAGTTAACTCAGGATTCCGGGTCAAGCAACCAGTTCCTGGTGGAGGGAGACACAATGTGAAGGTGTTGTGTGTGGTGACTGCATTAGTGGTGCGATCGAATTATTTGATGCAAGATTTCATCCAGTGATGTTTATGCCTGACATACCTGTGTGATGTTTTCACAGCGATTCAGGTGCACAACAGGAGTTTCCATATCCGGGTGGTCCTGGATTTCCCGGTTGTTGAGTCACACATTACACCAGAAATTCTCAGGGCAGGGGGGGAGTGGATTGAGGTATTGTACCGTCCGAGAAAGTTTGTGATCGAAAGCGAAATCGTAAATATTCGTAACCATCTATACGCTTAGCGTTTACAGTATTTAAACCATTGCGTTATATTTGAATCTCAATTAACCTTGCGTCTCGCAACCTGTGAGTAGTCAGGTGGCGAGGGTTTTTGATTTAAACCAACGAAGCAACTGATTGATATATAACATATTAATGAGTTTTAGAATGGAGCCAGAATGGCTATTCGTACGAATGGCCGTATCCCGAGTTAGCCGCTAGAGTACGTATGGCAGGAGATCACACCAACGCCTCTTACTTAAATATACGAATAAAAATAATTAATAGGCCTGAACCAAGCAAGGAGTAATTGTATGAAAATCACGGAGTTTTCATTGGCCGGGATATTGATCCTGGCAATAACAACACACGCTGCAGAAGCAGCATTGTTGGGGCGCCTGGATGATGGTAGTGGAAATTTTCTAGCCTACTACGATGATTTGCTGGGGATCACCTTGCTGACGGATGCAAATCTGGCAGCAAGCATGGACTTTGGTGTGAGCGGCATTGGGGTTGCCGGTTTTGACGGGCGCATGAACGCCAACACAGCCGTTACATGGTTGGGCGAGATGAACGCTTACAATAGCGGAGCGGGGTATCTGGACATCAATACATGGCGGGCACCGCTTACGGGGCCGATAGACGGCTTGTCATATGATGCGACCGGTGCCGCTAACCAGCATTACGACGGTACCACCGATATCGGCTACAACATTAGTGCACCGGGCACCCTTTATGCCGGCAGCACCGCTAGCGAAATGGCCTATTTGTACTACAACACGTTGGGAAATCTAGCACCATATGATACCGATGGTAGTGGTCAGGTTTACAAACCCCAAAACTGGGGCTCGTTTGAAAATGTTCAGCTTCACCGTTATATATCCGGTTCGGAGTACGATGCAACCAATGTATTTGGTTTCTCCATGAATGTCGGACAGCAGCGATTGCTACCTAAGGATGGTACGACCGAGTCCACAACCGGCTTCGTGTGGGCCGTGGCCACGGGCGATGTCGCTGCGCTGACGGTTCCGGTGCCGCTACCGGCGGCGATATGGTTGTTCGCCACGGGATTGCTGTCGATGGCCGGTGTGGCGAGGCGCAAACGAAAGGCAGGATGAGAACCACGGGTTAGGCGGCCATCGTCTCGCAACGACTTCATGCCATGGTAATAGTTAACTGACAAGGGTATTAAGCACGTGATGTAATTACGGGAACTATCCCGCAATACTCCTGGTACATCCGCATTGGACAGCACCAGTTTTTTGTTGGCCTACTTCTTTCGGAACGAGAAATAATAACAGGAAGCTACATTACCCGCGCTTCGTTTTTCCGCCTAACTACAAATACAACTGCTCCTAGAATACCTTGCATTAAAACGAATGCATACATAATCCATGCGTAGGCAATAGCCTCGCTATTTGATATGCCATAGAAAGCGAAGAAAAATACAAAGGCGCCCTCTCTTATCCCGATAGCATTGATAGAAACGGGGACCATCATTATAAATATCGTCAGCGGGATAATAATAAAAAATGCGTGTAACGGGATATCGATAGCTATTGCCTGGGCCACGATGAAGTACTGGATAACGACGTTGGCCTGCAATGCGATGGATAACACCATTGCATAGAATAAGATTCTTCTCTTCCCCCTGAACGAGTAAAGAGCGGCCAATAGATTCTTGATCTTATCGATCAACGGGTGAGTGAATGACCCAGAATAATGCGAGGTAATCGCAACCACCCAACCTGGTGTAAAGAACACCAGATATACGATAAGCATGGAGGAAAGTGCTCCGCCTGCTACCCAGATATAAACTATACTTTCCGGGAAGATTACTTCTTTAGTGAATAAAACGGAAACCACTGTAAACAATAAAAGTGCAAATAGTCCCAGAAACCGGTCAATCAATATCGATGTTATTGCCCGTGATTTGCTGCTGCAATATCGCCATAAATCATAGGCTCTTGACAAATCTCCCCCCACAGTTGATGGTAAAAAATTATTGAAAAAAGTGGCGATCATGAATGACTGGATCAGGGATTTTACAGGCACACACATACCGTATACGGATATAAGCAAGTGCAGCCTGAATCCGGTAATGAGATAGCCAATGACGTACAGTGAAAAGGCAAAAGCCAGAACAGGGATATTGGCGCCTCTGAAAGTCTGGAAGATATCGCCCAGGTTTGCATCCTGGAGCAGATATATGAGCAAGGAGAGGGCGATTAGAATTTTCGCCCCGATTAGTAGATGTTGTTTGTGCATCCGCAAACCGTGAGTATTAATCAATATATTGTAACAGTATTGATAATAACTACTCTGGTTTGAGACATATTGTTGCCGAATGAATTTTATACCCGGGTTCTGGGTCGAGGTGGGGAGATCAACCCCTGTCACGCCTTGTCCTCGATGATAACTGCATGAAAAACATTAGGATAATGACAAAATGACTGTGGTGTCTGATGCGCAGCATATCAATCTGGTGGACGGACATGTGCACATATATGACTGTTTTGACCTGTCACAGTTTCTTGAAGCTGCTTACGGTAATTTCAAGGAACAGGCCCGGTTGCGTTGTAATGACGATGATTTTACAGGGGTGTTGCTTTTATCCGAGAGGGCAAGTGAAAACTATTTCCAGGCATTGAGCCGTTATGCAGGAAATAACCGGTCAATTGTATCGGCAGGCGGCAAGGAGTGGAATGTACGGGCGACCGGTGAGATGTGCTCGTTGTTGGTCGGCAATGAGCTTGACGATCAAATGTTTGTGATTGCAGGGCGCCAGCTCATCACCCGCGAAAACCTGGAAGTACTTGCCTTGATTACCATGCAGGGTTTTTCAGACGGTTTACCGATCACAGTTTTAATTGAGGATATCAATCGTTATGGTGCCATTGCCGTTATCCCGTGGGGCGTCGGTAAATGGATGGGCGGACGCGGGGAGGTTGTTGGATCCCTGTTGACCGAAGAGAATCGAGGCAAGCTGTTTCTTGGCGATAACGGCGGGCGCCCCGGATTCTGGCCGCCGCCGGTACACTTCACCAAAGCCGGGCAAATCGGGATTCATGTCATCCCGGGGAGCGATCCACTACCCTTGAAAACCGAGGGAGAGCGCTGCGGGAGCTATGGTTTCGCTGTGCGTGGGGTGCTTTCACCGGACTATCCGGGAAGGGACCTCGGGCGTCTCCTTGGTAAGGATTCGGTAATCATTGAGCCCTATGGTGAACTTGAGTCTACTGGTCGCTTTGTTCGTAACCAGCTGTTGCTCAGACTGGCTTGATCCAGACTATCCCGGGGCTTAACAAGGAATCAATACGTGAGAGAGACACCGGATATCGAAACTTCATCTGATTCATACGCGCAACGTTTTTCAGGCGCTGCCGGTGAGTATCTGCTTTCGATTCAGCAAGAGAAAATCGGGGAAGCCCTTGGCGCCCGGTTTGGCAGCACTGTTCTCGATGTCGGCGGGGGGCATGGGCAACTGGTTCCCGATCTGGTGGAATCCGGGCACGATGTAACAGTACTGGGAAGCTCTAACGGCTGTTATAAAAGAGTTCGCCAGAGCAAGGGGGGCGGGGATGTAATGCTGGTAACCGGTGATCTTCTCAATCTGCCTTTTCCTGACAAGAGTTTTGATCTCGTGATTTCGGTGCGACTTATTTCGCATATCGAAGACTGGCCACGTCTGGTACATGAATTCTGCCGGGTGGCACGGATTGCCATAGTTATAGACTACCCGAGCACCATTGGGATTAATGCACTCACACCCCTGTTGTTCAAGGTGAAGAAGGGTATCGAAAAGAATACTAGAACCTATAAAAGTTTTTCCAGAAAGGAGCTTTCCGGGGAATTACACCGGAACGATTTCTGTGTTTCCGGCCTTTATCCGCAGTTTCTGCTGCCTATGGTAATTCACCGTGCCATGAAGGGTGCGCTCTGGCTACGGGCTGTGGAAAAGTTCTGTGCAACCTTTGGTCTGACCCGGGTTGTTGGCTCCCCCGTCATTTTGCGTGCGGACCGTTGCGAAGGCAGCTGGAGTGGTTAGGCGAGTGACGGGAATGGTGATAATCGCCATGCGACTGTAAATTTGTGCTGGCGCTTTCCCCGGGTTCCGGCCAAAAAACAGTGTCGGTAAGTATGAATATACTAGTAATGGCACCACAGCCTTTCTATATAGAACGCGGTACCCCCATCGCAGTAAGCCTTCTGTTGCGGGCTTTGTGTGAGGCCGGGCACAAAGTGGACCTGCTAACCTACCCCGAGGGGGAGGACGTGGAGATAGATGGGCTGCGTATTTGCCGCGTGCACAAGGTCCCTTTTATTAAACATGTCCCGATAGGCTTTTCATGGCAGAAACTGCTCTACGATTTTCTGATGGTCTTCAAAATGGTGGGGCTTGTTCGAAACAACAGATACCAGGTCATTCACGCGGTTGAAGAGTCGGTGTTTATAACATTGATGATGCTTCCCTTTGTGCCTGCCAGGCTGGTTTACGATATGGACTCGTCAATGGCGGACCAACTGGTAGAGAAGTGGAAGGCATTGCATATGCTGGCCCCGGTTTTCGACTGGTTCGAGTATCAGGCCATTAAAAGGTCTGATCTGGTGCTGCCGGTATGCAAGGCGCTTGCAGAAAAGGCACGTCGGCATTGTCCGGACAGAAAAATGTATCTTCTGGAAGACGTCGCTCTTGAATCTGAGGAGCAGCCGGATGATTCGGAGGACATTCGGATCGAGTTGGGTATCGAAGGATTGATCGCGGTCTACGTTGGTAATCTCGAACATTACCAGGGTATCGATCTTCTCCTGCAGGCTATGGAAAAGCTACTTGCGGAACCGAAACTGCATCTGGTGATAATCGGCGGATCGCAGGACGACGTGAGGGACTACAGGAACAAGGCAGAACAGATGAGTATTTCGGGAAACGTGCATCTGCTTGGGCCCAGACCGGTTGGACAGCTGATGTATTATCTTAAACAGGCCGATATTCTCGTCTCGCCGAGAACCAAGGGCAAGAATACGCCGATGAAGATCTACTCCTACATGGCTTCCGGTAAACCGGTGCTGGCTACAGATATATCCTCTCATACCCAGGTGCTGGATTCAGACTGTGCCTGCCTGGTCAAGGCTGATGGAGAAAGTATTGCCTCCGGACTGAAGACCCTGCTTGATAATGAGGAAATGCGGGACCGACTTGGCAAGGCTGCGGCAGCGCGCGCCGCGACGAACCATACTTATGAAGCTTTTCGAAACAAGCTGCTTGATGCATATCGTTATCTGGATTCATTGTGAAACGCGATACCGATCGACTAAGCAGTGAAACCTTTGATGTATTGGTTATAGGGGGCGGGATCTATGGTGCTACGACAGCACGCGCCGCAGCGCTGCGTGGTCTTAAAGTCGCACTAATAGAGCAGGGTGATTTCGGCCAGGGAACCTCGGCTAACAGCCTGAAGGTGATACACGGAGGCTTGCGCTATCTGCAGCACCTGAATTTGAAACGGATGCGTGAGTCGATCGTTGCACGCAGAAGACTGTTACGACTTGCACCACACCTTGTTCAACCACAGGCATTTGTACTTCCAACCTATGGATATGGGATACACAGTCGGCTGCTTATGTCGGCGGTTCTTCTCGTTAATGATCTGATTGCCTGGGACCGGAATGCCGCAGTATACCCACGCAGGCATATTCCGGTCGGCAGGATTCTTTCCCGACGTGAATGCCTGGATATCATGCCGGGTATAGACGGGCATCGCCTGACCGGAGGGGCGCAATGGTACGATTGTGTTGTCAGTGACACGGAGCGTTTGACGCTGTTATTCGTACTTGCTGCCAATGAACTGGGAGCCTGCGTGGCAAACTATGTCCGGGCCAACAAATACCTTGTTTCCGAGCACGAAGTAAATGGCGCACAAGTCATGGATTGCCTGAACGGCCGTGTGTTCGATGTCCATGCGCGACTCGTCGTAAATACTGCCGGGCCATGGGAAGGGCAGCTGCTACAGACACTACCCGGTGGCGGTACGGCGGGCGCGATAAGAGGGTGGGCCAGGGCTATGAACATTGTTGTCGATCGCCCGATTTTCGGAAATTTCGCTGTCGGTATTATGGGTAGCCAAAAGTTTGTCGATAAGGATGCCGTGATGAACAAGGGTTCCCGGTACTTCTTTTTTGTACCATGGCGGGGAGGGACGCTCATTGGCACGGATTATGAGGCCTATGAGGGGTATCCTGGAAATTGCAGTCTGAAGCCTGAAAATATCGCCGCAATCGTAAATGAGGTCAACCGGATCTACCCTGCAGCCAGTCTTTCGGAAGACGAGGTGTCGTTCTCCCATGCGGGCCTGCTCCCGATGAAGTCCAGGAGGGAGGCCGGAGATGGAAACGTCGAGTTGACCAAGAATGAGCAGATACTGGACCTTGAATCAACACGTGCTATCAAAGGCATCATATCGGTTACCGGTGTGAAATATACCACGGCCGTTCAGGTGGCGGACAATGTGGTAGACATGGCTATGGCAAAATTGGGCTACAGCCACAGGCGGGAAATACCGGATCCTCCTCTTGCCGGAGGCGATGAGTTACTGGACATTCCGTCCGAGCGCGAGGCATTGCAATGGTCGAAGGAGGGCGATGGCGCAACCACAGGGAACGGTTCCCGTCTGGTCGCACATCTGATGCAGCGATACGGTACCCTTTACCGGCGGGTACTGCAGTACGCGAGTGAGGAGCCGGCTTTTGGCTTGGCGTTGGGGAAAGGTCATGAAACAATTGCTGCCGAGGTCGTATATGCAGTGCAGCATGAAATGGCGTGTACATTGTCAGATGTCATCCTGCGTCGCACCGGCTTGGGAAGTCAGGCCTATCCGGGTAAAGAGGTAATTCGGAAGTGCGCCTCGATAATGGCGCAGGAACTCGGGTGGAGTGAACGCCGCATCTCAGAAGAGATTTCTGCGGTAGATCTGGTATACAATGATTATTCTCATGCGTGGTGAAAACTGCTTTCTGCGCGGTGTGGGGTCCGGATGGTGGTTGCCGGCTTAATGATTGTGATGATGGTTCAAAGGTAGATGAAAATGAAGGTTCTTGTCACGGGAGGCACGGGTTTTACAGGGAAGGCGCTGGTCAAGCGTTTGCTGAAGGAAGGTCATGGTGTGGTTGCACTTGATTACAAGGAGGGCCTGAAGACCCAGGAATTGCGGGATCTGGGGGCTGAAGTTGAGATTGGTTCAGTCGCCGACAAGGAGATCGTAAATCGCTGTATGCAGGATGTGGACATAGTGCAACATCTGGCAGCGGCTTTTCGCGAGTTGGATGTCCCGGAGAGCTATTATGACGAGATCAATATCGGTGGTACACGGAATGTCGCCGAGGCAGCTTTAAAGGAGGGCGTAAAGAAATTCATATACTGCAGTACCTGCGGTGTGCACGGCAATATCGATAAACCTCCGGGTGGGGAGGATTCCCCGATTCAGCCGGCTGACTATTACCAGAAGACGAAGTACCAGGCAGAGCCTGTGGTTAACGAATACTTTGCCAAAGGCATGAAGACCTGCATATTGCGCCCGGCAGCGATCTATGGCCCGGGTGACCCGGAGCGCTTCTTTATGATCTTCAAGCGCGTAGCCAAGGGTGTCTTCCCGATGTTTGGTAGTGGCAAGACATACTATCACCCGCTTTACGTTGATAATCTGGTAGATGCCCACATGATTGCCATGGAAGAGGGGAAAGGGGACGGGCAGGCCTATCTGATTGCGGATGAAGAATACCTAGAAATCGAGGAGCTTGTTAAACGGGTTGCGAAAGCGATGGGCGTGCCTGTGAGGATACCTCATTATCCGATTACACCACTGGTGATAGCAGGACACGTGTGCGAGAAAGCCTGCAAGCCATTTGGAATTACACCTCCCATCTTTCCCCGCAGGGTAGACTGGTACCGGCAAAACCGTGCATTCGATATCAGCAAGGCAAAAAAGGAGCTTGGTTATCAGCCGCGAATTGGCATTGATGAAGGCTTGAAAAAGACGGCCGAGTGGTACCTGGAAGAAGGTTACCTTTAGGATGCGGCGCTGATTAAACTATGGGTTGCCTGTATTTTATAGTGCATCGGGAATACCAAAACATTCTCGCAAGCCCCGATTACCAGTAGTAAACAAAAAAGACAGTAGAATCAGTATGTGTGGAATCACTGGAATTATTTCCAAAACCAATCGAGATGTAATCTCGCCCATGACCCGGGCGCTGATACACCGTGGGCCTGACGGAGAAGGGTTCTACTCAGACGATACGATAGCCCTCGGTCACCGGCGCTTGAGTATTATCGATCTGGAGGGTGGAAAGCAGCCCATTTCCAATGAAAACGGGGCATTGCAGTTGATCTGCAATGGAGAGATCTACAATAGCCCTGAACTGCGGCAGGAGCTGATCGCACGAGGCCACACGTTCAAGACCCGAACCGATGTAGAAGTCATACTTCATCTATATGAAGAGCTGGGGCAGGAATGCGTCAAACGTCTGAGGGGGATGTTTGCATTTGCAATCTGGGACACAGACAGGCAGATGCTTTTCCTTGCGCGTGATCACATGGGACAGAAACCGCTGTTTTTCTATCAGAGCGACAAGGAATTCCTTTTCGCCTCGGAAATAAAATCGATACTGGCATCCGGAATTGTCAAACCGGATATCGATCTCGATGCGCTGTGGCACTATGTATCCTTGCGGTTCATTCCTGATCAGTATTCTCTGTTTCGGGGCATCCGGAAGCTTCCGGCCGCGTCCTGGCTGGAGTGGGAGCATGGTACGGTGCGTACCGGGCAGTACTGGCGCCCTGATTTCAGCAAGAAACTTTCCGGCGGCGAGCCCGAGATTGAGGCAGGGCTTGATGAGCTGCTCAGGGAGACGGTCAGTATGCATATGCTCAGTGATGTCAGGGTGGGGGCGTTTCTGAGCGGGGGGATTGATTCGAGCACCATCGCCGCCATGATGGCGCAGGTCTCCCCTGAACCGATACCGACCTTTTCGATCGGGGTTGAGGAGCAGCAATTCAATGAACTCCCGTTTGCCAGAATGGTGGCTGAACGCTACGGGATGGAGACCTACGAGAAGGTAGTCAGGGCGGATCTGATACATTTGCTGCCAGCGATGATCCATCATCTTGATGAGCCTTCTGATCCATTCGCTGTTGGCGTGTATCTGGTCTCGAAAGTTGCCAGCGAAGTGACCAAGGTGGTTCTCAGCGGAGACGGTGGAGACGAGAATTTTGCAGGCTACGATCGGTTTGCCGGGCAACGGCTGACAGACTACTATTGTGTACTGCCGGAATGGTTTCGAAAACGGGTCATGAAGCGGCTCATAGACCGTATCCCCGAATCCTTCGGCTACAAGAGCTTTTCGCAGAAGGCGGCATGGATCAATGACATGTCGTTTTATTCCAGCGGAGAACGCTATGCACAAAGCATGAGCTTTCTCAGGTTTACATCAGAGGCCAAATCCCGTCTGTTTACCTCGGAAGCCCGTGGTGCACTGACAGACGCCGATTCCGTCGGGAAAATACTGCGCTACTTCAACGCGGAGAATGCCGAAGATCTTGTAGATCGCATGCTCTATACAGATCTGATGACCCGTATGCCAGACCACCTGTTGCCGATCGTGGACAGGATGTCAATGGCCCACTCTCTGGAAACCCGTGCCCCCATAGTTGATTATAAAATGGTTGAATATGCAGCAGCCATACCCGCAAATTTGAAACTCAAGGGACGTAATCTCAAATATATTCTGAAGAAAGTCGCATCCAGATATATCCCGCAGGAGTTGATTACAAGGAAAAAGCAGGGTTTTGGCTTCCCCCTTGGCTTATGGATGCGCAGCGACCTGAAATCATTTCTCAAAAACCTGTTTGCCGAGTCGCGTTTCGTGGAGCAGGGAATCTTTAACCGGGATTACATGAATCTGCTTCTCGATGAGCATCTGGAAGGGAAAGCAGACCATAATTTCCGGTTGTGGATCCTTATCAACCTCGAGCTTTGGTACCGCCTGTATTTCGAGGGTGAAACGGAGGATTCGCTGCGTGATTTAACAGACAGGTTGATGGCGGGCTGAGAATTGTCCCGGAAGATGGAAGGTAACACGGTATTTGATATGCCCGGCAAGGGGGCTGGTATTTTCCGCGTAGTGTTTATCTGCAAGTGCTACTGCGCTGAGGCTATGATTGAAAAGGAAAGAAAATGCGCATTCTAGGTATAACTGATGGTCAGACCAGCGGGGCTGCAGTTGTTGAAAACGGCCGCATTGTGGCAGCTGTTAATGAGGAGCGGATCGTTCGCATCAAGCTGGCACGCGGATTTCCCCGTGAATCGATCCGTGAAGTGCTCCGCATTGCGGGTGTCGGACCGGACTCGATAGATGCGGTAGCTGTCGGCCAGGTCAATATGGAGTTTCGGGACGAAATCGCTGACTGGCCGGGCTGGTTTGAGGCGCGTGACGAGGAAACCGATGTGCACAGCGCATTTTTCCGCATGGCTTCACGTTTCGGTGGCCTGGTGCCGCGCATTCCGGGTCTGAAACGGGGTTATTATGCGCTCAGAACACCCATATACAAGCGGCGGCGCAACCGGATCGGCGAACTGCTCAAGGAAGAGTTTGGTATAGCCGCCCCGATCAGGTTTTTTCATCATCACTTTGCTCACGCCACGTCTGCCTATCTTACCAGCCCGTACCGCGACGCACTGGTTGTTACGATGGACGGGGGGGGCGACGGGCACTGCTCGCATGTCTACAGTGTGCATGACGGTGTTTTCAAAAAGCTCACAACGGCAGATTCCTACGATTCCCTGGGCAATTTCTACGCCTACATCACGGCCATTTGCGGATACAAGGCCAAGCGCCACGAGGGTAAGATTACGGGGCTTGCGGCCCGGGGGCGTCCGATCTACCGTGATGTTCTGGATGCGATGATCGGATGCGAGAATGGACATCTGGTGAACCGCGGCCATGTACTTTTCACCAACGCGCTGGATGCGATACGCGAGGCACTGCCTGACAGGTGGGAGCAGGAAGACCTTGCTGCAACCATCCAGGTCGTTGCGGAAGATGTGGCACGTGCCTGTATTACCTACTGGGTGGCGAAAACCGGTCACCGTAATGTTGCTCTGGCCGGTGGACTTTTTGCCAACGTTCGTATCAATGAAGAAGTGCTTGGGGCGCCCGGGGTCGAAAGTGTGTTCATCCATCCGGGGATGTCGGACGAGGGACTCGCGGTGGGAGCAGCACTCGCGTATGACAATTCGGTACGTCGGCGCGCCAATGAAGAGTACCAGGTGGCAGGACTGCCAGATGTGTATCTCGGTAATGCATATGCCGAGAGTGAGATAGCGGCGGCGCTGGATAAGGCAGGGTTGATGCCGCTGCAACTGCAGGACGGTATTGAATCTGCTGTCGCCGAGAAGCTATCGGAAGGGAAGGTTGTAGCGAGATTCGCCGGTCGAATGGAATACGGCCCACGGGCATTGGGTAACCGCAGTATTCTCTATCAACCGGGCGATCCATCCGTAAACGACTGGCTGAATGAATTGCTGCGGCGCACGGAGTTCATGCCATTTGCGCCTTCCTGCCTGTATGAATCGGCGAACCAGTTGTTTGAACCAATGGATGGCAGTATGGAGACGGCGCGTTTTATGACGATTACCAGCCATTGCAAGCAATGGATGAAGGACCGGTGCCCCGGGGTGGTGCACGTGGATGATACCGCACGCCCGCAACTGGTAAGAAAAGAAGATAACGAGTCCTACCACAGGATCATCGATGAGTACCGCAAGCGCACCGGCGTTCCCGTGATTATTAACACCTCGTTTAATATCCATGAAGAACCGATAGTTCGTACACCTGAGGATGCCGTGCGTGCCTTTCTGGATAGTGCGCTCGATTACCTGGCGATCGGTGACTTCCTTGTTGAAGGACCGGTCGGAAGTGCGGCAACACGCAAGAAATGGGAAGGGAAAAGCAAATGGGGGACCGCCGTACACGATTCTACAGCCCGGTAGACGTCATGATGATGTTTGAGCGGCTTGTACGTTATAGACAGGTATCCACTGAGCCTGTGCGTAATGGGTGTTACATATAGAACTGGGCTCGGAATTTTGTACGGGCGCCTGACCATGTCTCCTGGATTATCTGCCAGATCATGCATATTACTGCTGGCCATCTGGGGGGCAGCCGATTTGCATGCTTCTGAGTCTGCGGTTTCGCGCGCACACGGCGGTGTAAGTAAACCGGAATTCAGAAGCGGCCCTGCAATTATAATTTCATTAAACTTTATCAGGTCTGGATAATGCTTCGGATGACTATTTTTCTGCAAGCTGTGCCTTGATTTGCGGGATTTCCATCAGACTCTCGTAGAGTACCCCGGCTGCCCATTTATTGCCCGCCTCCGTATAATGTCCCGCTGCCTGTTCACCGGGAGCGATAAAGAAAGAGGCTGCTCTGCCGGTCGGTACAGCCAGAAGAGCGGGGGTAAGATCGACAAAAGTAAGATCCAGGGCATCCATGTTCGCTATCACCCAGCGATGCCATGAATGTTCTTTACGGAGGTCGCTTTCTGTGGGAAGAAACACGAAAACGGGAACGACGTTCATCGCAGCACATTTTTGCCGGATGCTCTCGAAAATCTTTATTGCTACGGGTCCAATCCGTACGATTGTAGAGGGAGTGCCGGCCTCATGTTGTTCCCACCTTTTGATAACCCGTTTAGCTATATCAACAACCCGGAAGTCAGCTCGTGACAGTAGCCTGCTAATCGACCAACGCCAGCGTGGTACTGGAACATTGTCCACCACAAGAGCGCCCTCATCGATTCTCATCACCGGCTTTCCGTACTCGTGTTGGTCTTTGAACGCCATCCGAACCAGGTCACCGACAATGAATGCAAATATATGGATTGAATGTTCTATACCTGTACCATCCCTCAAATACCGAAGGTACATCTGATCAACGCCGTAGCCGGGTAGAGCCATATTTACCGTTTCCAGGCGGTCGTTATGTTCGGTGATGAGATGACACCAGGTGTCATTGTTTGCTACCCCCTGGCCATAGGTGAATGAGTCTCCGGAGCAGATAATGCGAATCTTCGAGGCTGGCTCGGTGATCTCGAAATCATCTTCATTGCGAAAGCCGCGAAGATTTGTGCGCACAAATTTTCCTGGGCCATACATATCGGGAATGTATGTGTTTGGAATACCTGTCCACCCCAGGTATTCGTCATATTGGCTGACCTCGTGCGGTGAGTCATCCTGCAGCATCTGAAATGACGCTATCGCCGCGCTGGACAGGCCTTCCACTATTATGAGAAGCAGGCACGTCACCAATATAAAAATCACCACATCCCGGGTGATCATCATCAGTCTCGAATGTTCGCTCTTCGATGGCATGGTTTGATCATATGCTTATCCGGCCTTAAAACTTGAAACATTTCCCGAGTTGTTAGCGCCCCATACCGGATACTACTTTATACCTAATCTAGTCGGAGCCTGTTGCGCCGAAGGTCGACATTTCTATCCGCTATGGATGCTCTTGCAGGACAGAGCCGGGAATTCTCCAGCGGTGAATTCCAGAAAAATATTAAATATTCATTTCTACCAATCATGCAGCGATAGACGCTTTCTTACCGGGTTTTTATGGAAAAACGGATTAACATGAAGAACCGGCAGGGTGCTTATCTCTTTTTGTTCCATTTCTTGGCCATGTGAGCTGCAGCAAATACTCTGTAACTATATGTAATTAATGGTGAATGTATAGGTGGCCGGGGTTGCCGTCAAAAAATTGAATATTTAGTGCATAAATATATGGAAAACCCGAACTTTATGTACTAAATATTAAATGACGAGTAACTAGCAATACAACATAGTGATTTTGTGCGGTTTGGGCTACGTAGAAGTATTCAAAGCGGTGGTCACTCTATACATTTTAAGCAGGTTTTACTAAGGAGGTGGCAATTAGACTCATTATCAACCAACAGTATCTAACAAAAAGTTAAGCAATAATGCTAATGGAGTAAGGAGGGATCAAATAATGAAAGGAAGTACAAACAATATATTAGCTTCGGTAATCATGGTGGCTGGCATGACACCCTTGTCGTTGCCAGCCGCCGAGATCGATTTTGAGGGGCTACCGGAAGGGTATATCCTCGACGAGGTATACACGGGACACGGCGTAACCGGTTCTCTGTCGGGTGTAGTAAAGATTACCGGCAGCCCGAGAGCGGCGATTGTCTATGCCTCTGACTGCCCCCCTGGAGGGACCCCGGCGGATTGTTCGGGAGGTGATGACGATCTCGGAACACCCAACGAGTGCGTAGGTGGTCCCGGTGTCGATAAGGATATTGGCGATGGAACAGGGGGCGAGTGCGGATCACCCTACCAGAACCTGGCCGCCCTGGGCAACGTAGCCGTTGTCGCCCAGAATCTCATCGACACAAATCCACCCGACGGAAACGTCGATAATCCTAACGATGCCGATGCCGCAGGACAGTACATTGAGTTCGATTTCACTGATCTCAAGGGCAAAGGCGTTACGGTTAATAGTCTTACCTACCTGGACAATGACGAAGGTGAAGACAATGCCATGGTCCTTTTCTATGGTCCCGGAACCCTGGATCCGAGCAGTTTCGGACTCGATGCCCTGGGCGACAACGGTGTTCTGACGTTGACTCCCGGCATTGCCGGTGTCGACAGGATGAGGGTGGTTCTGGATGGCTCGGGTGCCGTGACGACGGTGGTTGTCGAGGAAGAGATCGAACGTCCATGCTGGGTGACGCTGGGTGGATTCAACAAGGATACCGGCACCGTCAGTGATTCAGCCGGTCAAAAGTACTGTACCTTCGGCGGTAATGTAGGCCCACCTCCATCAGGTTCCTTCGAGGTGAACTGGCATGATACCGGTAATCCGATCCTTGATGGCTCCAAGTTCCACACCAACGCCATCGTCGTGGATCATTGCGAGGATGTGACGAACGGTCCGGGACAGCCCGGTGCCAAGAAGGGGCTTGTGGACGATACCCTGTTCTTTAACTGCGACGAGGGTAAGTTCAATGGCGAGTCGGGTTATACCTGTCTGGGCTTTTTCCAGGACAACAAGGAACCACAGGGCAAGAAGGGGAATACCAACGACAAGATTTGTCTGGAAGTCAGAGACTCTTCGGGCGGTTTTGTCGCAAGTTGTGGTATGGGCTGTGATCCTGCCGACCCCGTAGATGGTGGAACTGTGCTGGTCGGAGGAAACGTCCAGATTCATCCCTGCCTGGGGAATCAGTGCGAATGACCTAGAAGACAAGCCAAGACGCAGCCACCTTTCGGTGGCTGCGTCTTGATTGTTAGCCTGCGATTAGCAAGAGGACAAGCTGGATCCACTGTCTTTTACAGAATACACATTTATCACTGTCATCGATCACACCTTTCGGCTATTAATATTTGCGGTTACATCACAGAGAGGAATATCCAGATAGCGTACCGGGTGCAGATCAGGCGCGATGTGGATAAGTTCCGATCTGCATCACTTTGTGGGATCATCCAGAAAGTGTAAACGTAAATTACACACCCTGCACAATGACAACCACGTCACTCCCAATGCGCGAACCTGAAGTCTGGACCCCCGAATCCTGGAAAAACAAGACTGCCGAACAACAAGTCAAATACAAAGACGAAGCGGCCCTCGACAGAGTCGTGGAGCAGCTGGAAATGTTGCCACCGCTCGTAAATTCCTGGGAAGTGCTAAGTCTCAGGGAACAACTGGGTGAAGTTGCCAGGGGTGAGCGATTTCTGCTGTGGGGTGGTGATTGTGCAGAGACCTTTGCCGATTGCAAACCCGATATCATCACCAGTCGTCTCAAGGTGCTGTTGCAGATGAGTATTATGCTGATACACGGGCTAAAATTGCCGGTAGTCCGGGTGGGGCGGTTTGCAGGGCAGTACGCAAAACCGAGATCGGAAAATCTGGAGACGCGTAGCGGGATAAGTTTGCCCAGCTACCGGGGAGACCTGATATGCGGATATGAGTTTAGCGAGGAGTCACGCACACCGGACCCGCAACGCTTGCTGCAAGGGCATACTCGCTCGGCCATGACCATGAACTTTGTTCGTGGATTGGTGGATAGTGGTTTCGCTGATCTACATCACCCTGAAAACTGGGACCTGAGCTGGATTGAGAACTCTCCTTTAGCAAAAGAATATCAGGCTGTAGTGCGATCAATAGTTGACTCGATCGCCTTCCTCGAGGCACTGGCGGGGCGTCGTATTCATAGCTTCAACCGGGTAGATTTCTATACCTCGCATGAGGCACTCCATTTGCCCTATGAACAGGGTCATACACGCCAGGTTCCCCGACAATGGGGATGGTTCAACCTGTCTACCCATATGCCCTGGATCGGTTTACGCACAGCCGATCCTGATGGCGCTCATGTGGAATACTGTCGTGGCATTCGCAACCCCATTGCCGTTAAGGTGGGCCCGACAACAGCGCCCGGGAATCTTGTGCGTTTAATGGAAATCCTGAATCCAGAGGATGAGGCAGGGCGCTTGACACTGATTCATCGCATGGGAGCCAGCAAGATCGAGCGTTATTTACCGCCCATGATCAAGACTGTCGGAGACAGTGGGCGGCAAATTGTGTGGTGTTGTGATCCCATGCACGGTAATACAGAATCCACGATGAGTGGGGCAAAAACACGCCATTTCGACAATATTCGTAATGAGCTTGAGCAGTCATTCGATATCCATGCTGACCTCGGTTCGCAGCTTGGTGGTGTGCACCTTGAACTCACGGGCGAGAATGTCACGGAGTGTCTCGGTGGTGCCAGGGATCTCACTGAGAGTGATCTTGATAGAGCCTACAGGTCACAGGTGGATCCAAGACTGAACTATGAACAGGCGATGGAAATAGCCATGCTTATTGTCCGCATGCGCGACAAGTTGGTGAATTGCAGAAGATGATTATATATTCAGTCAGACGCGCTAAAACGCGGACCTTGTACAAGGACATTCACGGCTCTGCAGGCAGGTCTATAGTTGGCCGCCAGGTTCTCTGACGTTTCATTATTCTGGTCCACGTGAATTGAATTTCAATACTGTCTCTGTCGCCAACCCCGCGTGCAGGCTCTCCCATGCAGAAGCTGTCATCGGCTTTTCCGGAGTTCCCATTCCGTAAAAAATTCCTGAATGTCCTGGGAGATCTTCCTGTATTTACAGGAAGATTCTGGATAGGAGAGCCGGGTTTTCATGAATGGCAACCGATAGGAAGAGATGTACATGCCAGTCATTTTCTGCTGCAGAGCTTGTTTTTATTGCCTATTGCTTTCGTTATGCTACAGACATATAGAATATACACATGGTTTTACACAAAGCAGGATTTACGTAGACGGGAACGTGCTATCGGTATATTTATCCCAGGAGCTTAAGATGCATTGGATCTGCGTACCTATGATTTAACCAGATGTGAATATCAGGCCACCATGATTATGGAATACCTATTTTATTTTTCCGCGATCCTGAGTGTTTATAGTTATTTTCTGTATCCCCTGGTTCTGAAAATGATTCCTACCAGGTCTTTGCAGGAGATTCGGATCAGCGGGGATACAGAGCCCCCAATGCTGAGCTTGATTATCACAGTGCATAATGAAGGGACCCGAATACGGGAAAAGCTCGAGAATACACTGGAAATAGATTATCCGCGGGATCTTCTGGAGGTTATTGTAGCGTCGGATTTTTCAACTGATGCAACGGATAGTGTGGTCGAGTCCTTCGCAGGGCAGGGTATTCGTCTTGTTCGCGCAGATGAACACAAGGGGAAGGAATATGCACAGCTGTGCGCGATCCATGCGGCAAAAGGCGCTATCCTGGTATTTTCGGATGTTGCGACCGGGATACCTCAGGACGCTTTCCAGATTCTGGCCCGCCAGTTTTCGAATAAACACATCGGTGCCTTATCGAGCGAGGACCGGTTTGTCAGTAATGATGGCCGCGTGGTTGGCGAAGGCGCCTATGTTAAATATGAAATGTGGTTGCGACGTCTGGAATCAGACCGTGCCGGTCTGGTGGGCTTGAGTGGCTCCTTTTTTGCCGCCCGGCGTGAGGTGTGTGAGGCATGGGATATTTATTCTCCCAGCGATTTTAATACGGCACTCAACTGCGCAAAAAAAAGGCTGGTGGCGATAACCTGTTCCGGAGTTGTCGGGACTTACCGTGATGTGAAAAATCCCGGACTGGAGTATCGCCGGAAGGTTCGCACTGTAATCAGGGGGATTACTGCGATTGTTCGGCACCCGGAAGTACTCAATCCCTTTCGTATGGGGTTGTTTGCATTTCAGGTATGGAGTCATAAGATCATGCGTTGGGGTGTGCCCTGGTTTTTGTTATTCTTTGCTGTTGTTACATTGCTGCTCCAGGGACAGGGTATGATCTATATGCTGGCGCTGATTGCACAGATTGCCTTTTATGCTCTGGCACTGACAGGGCATGTTTCAACCCGGATGCGGGATAATACGGTTGTAAAAATCGTGTTCTTCTTCGTTCAGACCAATCTGGCACTGGCACAGGCAGCAGTATCATACCTGTTCGGCAAACGTATGACCGTTTGGACGCCTACCCAGAGATAAACCATCTATTTGATGACGCATTGCTTAGTATCCTAACCGGCATGGCCAGGATTGATTTTCGGGAAAAAATCTGTATGGCGTTCAGGGCGTGTTTATCCTCTTTTATTACCTATTTAACGATTCCCCGCGTTGCTCTACCTCCTATACCAGCTTCATGTGCCCCGGTAGACTCCCTGTGCTTCAACTCCTCCCGTAACCATGCGGTCGTTCCATATAAAGGCAACTGTATATCAATGCATCAAATACAAACAGCAGTCTTCACGATTCTCTCTCCGGGATGGAACGGAGTGGCAGGGCGGCGGTAATGTTTTACCAAAGTCCACCTGTTGGGGATCCGATTAGCCTGTTTCCCCGGGTTCCTGAAGAGGCGTTACCGCGGGATATTTTTTCACCATATACACCACGTTATTTTGATTCCGGTACCTCGGCACTCGCTGCAGCAGTTGGTGTAGCTATCCGTTTAAAGAGGAAAGACACTCCCGAGGTTATACTACCCGCATATGGATGCCCGGACCTGGTCAGTGCCGTGGTTTTCGCAGGAGCAAGACCGGTATTGGTTGATATGGCACCGGATCGTCCCTGGATGGATCTTGAACTGTTGTCATCACACATTAACTGCCGAACGGTGGCGATTATTGCCGTCAACCTCTTCGGGATTCCAGAACGGATGGATGCGCTGCGGAAAATATCCGCTCAATCTTCAATCCTTCTGATTGAAGACAGTGCACAGGCATTCCCCGTGCAACAGGATGATTCTTTCTGGGTCGGCGATCTGGTGGTCATCAGTTTTGGCCGGGGAAAACCGGTCAGCCTGTTGGGTGGCGGGGCATTACTTTACCGTGAGAAAGTTCTGGATGGGCTGCTCCCGGAAGGGGACGCCCGGGCCGGTGGTGGTGCATTAATCTGGCTGAATATTGTGATCTATAATCTGATGATTTCACCTTATCTGTACTGGATTCCGCAGGGTTTGCCATTTCTCCATTTGGGCGATACGCAATATCATCCATTATCCGGAATAGAGGCCATGGATTCTGCGAGGTTGAGGCTGTTGGCAGGCAATATGCAAAAGTACCGTGATGACAGCCCGAATACTCAACTGGCATTGGCGGAAACAATCCGTAAGTTGAGAGAAACCGGGAAAGACATAATTGACTTGCCTGTGGCATGCGATATTCCGGTGAACAGGAGGTTACTGCGTTATCCTCTGCTGGTCGTTCCGCAACGGCGAGACCGGTTGTATCGACGCCTGCGGCGTGAAGGTCTGGGGCCGTCTAGAATGTACCCATCGTCCTTGCCAAACATTTCAGGGCTGTATGGTCTGTTGCAGGGGCAAGGGAAATTTCCAGTTGCAGATGAGTTTTCCAGACGCATACTCACGCTTCCAACGCACAACCGTGTGCGAAAACCGGATATTGAAAAAATCCGGCAAATTATCGACTCTTGAACCCGACTTGCAAGTGCAATATTGTTTGATTTTCATAGATGTCGATGGTGGCGTACCATGACATTTGCTAATTCAATTTCCTGCCGTTTTGGCACTTTCGGGCTAAATAATTGCCCGCAACTTTATTCTGTATAACTGGATTTATTATGGTAGTATTCTGCCCAAACAGGCGCTTGGCTTGGCCTGGTATCTATGCTTGGGTGATCATACGGATCATGAGGGGGAATAGAATGAAAGAGTTACGCAGGGATATATTTATTGCCTGGTTTGTTCTCGCATTGGCTGGTTGTGCAAGTAGTCCAAATCTGCCTGAAAGCGGAGATGGCATGGAGTCAAGTGTGTTGGTTGAATCGTACAAGATGAGCGTCGGAGATGAGGTTCAGGTAAATGTATGGAAGAATCCAGAACTTTCTGTCAGCGTTCCAATTCGGCCAGATGGAAAGATAACAGTGCCCTTGGCTGGCGATGTTGTAGCTGCCGGGCGGGAACCGGAAGAACTCGCAGAGGATATAACATATAAACTGGAGAACTATGTAAAAAATCCATATGTTACCGTCATCTTGAGGAATCTGCAGGGTCAGCAGTTCCTGTCCAGGATCCGCGTTACCGGCGCTGTTGCAACAAACAGATCCATGTCTTATCAGCAGGGAATGACGGTGCTGGACGCTGTACTTGAGGCAGGGAGTGTTGATATTTATGCGGACAGCAACCGTACCAAGGTGCACCGGCGAAAAGACGGAGAAACTGCGTCCTATGATATTCGGCTGGAAGATATTATGGAGGATGGTGATATGACAACCAATATTTTACTAATGCCTGGTGATATTATCACCGTACCAGAACGCCGATTCTGATTATAAGTTTATACCTGACCAGCGTGTAAGGGATGACAACGAATGTATAGCAGAATAATCGGCCAGTTAGAGCTGACCATCTTGGTTGCACTGCTATTCGGGAGTTCAGTTGTTACTGCCCTGGAAATTAAACCGGGAGTCGGGGCCGGCCTGCAATACACGAATAACGCGGCGTTGACATCAGATGATGAAGATGATGACTTGATAGTTAAGGGATATTTGGGTGCGAATGTAAGTGAAAACACCGGACCGGTTAATGCCCATGTCCTGGCATCATTGGTCTACGAGAAATACACCGATAATACCTTCGGCGATCAATACAACTTCAATCTAAACTCAAATGCCCAATGGGACATAATCAGGGATCGTCTCAACTGGCAGGTCGCGGACTACTTTACTAGGATCCGCACAAACTCTCTTGACTCGGACACACCGGATAACCAAGAGAATGCTAATGCATTCAGCACCGGACCCAGTATTACTTTTTCTATATCCCCAAGAAACAGTTTGTTCCTGAACCCGGTATTCCGTGATTTCTACTACGAGGATTCTGACACCGATAACCAGCAGTACGAACTGGGTGGCCAGTGGTCCTATCAGATGTATCGAACAATGGATGTCGGTCCAGTCGGGAGAGTGACCAAGATTGATTATGAGAATGATCAAATTCAAGACTACACCATAAGCTTTCTTGGTATAAGGGTAAACGGTAGGCGTCCCCGGTCAGCATATACCGTAAATCTGGGTAAAAATTATGTACAAAGGGACGGATTTGATAATGTAAGCGGGTTCGACGGAGATGTGAATTTCCGCTACAGTCTGACCGGAAGTTCGAGTTTAAGAGCATATGCATCCAAAGTGATCACCGATGCCAGTTCGGATTTATTGCGTTCGGAAGAAGACCCTGATACCGGTGATTTCCAGAATGAGCAGATAACCGGTGATGTTTTACGCAACTCTACTGCAAGACTGGCATACAGTAATGAGGGTTCAACTCTCGATACTAGTTTTTGGCTTCAATATCGAGACTTCGATTACAAGGAGCAACCAGATGACCGAACGGTGAAGTCTATTGGTGCGAAACTCGGTTATAATGTTACGCCATTGATGCGAACAGACATTAATGGACGTTATGATAAGGTCAAACAAACTGACATCAACCGTACAGACAAGAAGTATCTTGTGGGTGGTGCTTTGTCTTACAGCCTGTCTAGGGATCTCCTTACCAGTTTTCGTATCGAGTATCGAAAGAAAGATAGCACGGTCGATAAAGCCGAGTACAATGAGTTTAGCGCATACATAAATCTTGTCTATGGCTTTCGAATCGCCGATATCTTCTAGGGAGCAAATCTCAGTTATTAAATACGATCATTCATTGTTCCTGTCGTTGTATTCAATTTCATCAATTTTCTCTCTTTGCAGGGCGAAAATGGCTGCTTTTCTAGAGCCTGTTAGGGAGGTTCCCGGGAAGTCTGTGGCCTGGTCAGATATTGCAGAGCTATTGCATTCTGCTATATTTAATAAGAATCATGCTCATGGCTTGTTGTACCAGTGGGTAGGTCAAGAAACCAGCAAGGGAAATGTATATTGAGATTGTGATTTTCAGGACGGTTTTAACGAATAATAAGATGTGGGGCCGAAACATATCAATAATAACCCGCTGTTGTGCGACCATGCGGTGGATATTTTTCCGGAGAATGTTGCCTTTCGTCAGGCAATCCTGCTGGCTTTCCTTGTTGGTTGCTCTGGCTCCTGTTCATGAATCAAACTCGGCTGCTTTTACGCAAGAGGGATTATACTTCCCGCCACCGGGCGAGTCTGTGCTTTATCAGGATCAGCGTACGCCAATAGAGGTAGGTCTCGATGTCGGTATTATTACAGATCTTCGGAATAAAATTATCAGTGGTCGATGGGCCCTGTGGCGCCATGGGTATCTGGTTCACGTAGAGGGTAGCTTCAACACAAATAAAGAAATAAAATCCGCCCGCAAATCAATCCACGCAGCAACGGTAGGTGTCGCGCTGCAACGGGGACTGATCCCTTCACTTGACCAACCAATCAGCATATGGAACCCGGAGCTAAGTGGAGTCGATGCCACTGCCACCTGGGGACACGTCATAACACAGACATCAGCCTTTGATGAACCAGCGTTGCTACCGGGTAATATTTGGGCGTATTCCGATGCGAATCCATATCAGCTTTGCCGCGCACTGGCTCGAGTCTGGGGCAAGGTCGACTTCAATGACCACTACAACGATGTCGTGGCTGACGCGCTTTTTGATCCCATCGGCGCCAGTGGGTGGTCCACAGGAGTACAAACTGATGGTATCCGATTTATTTTGGATCTTGAGGATATGGGTCGCTTCGGACTGCTGATGATCAGCGGGGGGGTGTGGAATGGCAACAGATTGATCCCTGAAGTGTTCGTGGAGGCTATGGCAACCAAGCAGACCTACGGTGTCCCGCCTAACTACGACAATGACAATAACGGACATACCGGACTGCTGGTATCAGACTTCCCTGAGTCCCCATATGGTTACATGACGTGGGTGAACACAGAACGGGATCTTTGGCCTGCAGCTGCATCTACCTGGGCCGTTGCATTAGGATCTGGTGGTTCCTATATTGCCTGGGACCTTGCATCAGGTGTTGTATTGTCCATCCTGGAAGGACAGCTTGCTTCCACACCCGGTGATCCACCAGGTTGGCCAATCCCGATCAGGGGAATAATTGAAACTATCCAGACGGATATCACAGGTCCTAACCCTTTGCTGCTTCCCCCCGGCCCGGACATAACCCCGCCGGTGCGCAGCAATGGTGCTCCTGGCGGTATTCTGCCGGCGGGG